>Ga0207705_10000105_pt1 | contig 95742 bp, 106 predicted proteins | sample KBSC13metaG_FD_184314 | JGI IMG/M metagenome (GOLD analysis project Ga0207705, IMG submission 184314) | Corn rhizosphere microbial communities from Kellogg Biological Station, Michigan, USA - KBS C1-3 metaG (SPAdes) (version 2) | ecosystem: Host-associated > Plants > Roots > Rhizosphere > Soil... | reverse complement strand
GATGAAGGAGAAATTGATCGTCTCGTTGAAGCCGCGTGCGGCCAAGGTGCGGCGCACGATGCGCGAACGGCGTTGCGAAGACGTCAGCGTCGGCCGCGCGATCACCGAGGGGCGATCCATCGGTGAGGATGGCACTTTATCCAAACCGTGAATGCGCACGACCTCTTCCACCAGATCGGCGCTGCCGACGACGTCGCTGCGCCAAGACGGCGGCGTGACCTTCATCGGGCTTCGGCCTTCAACCGTGAAGCCAAGCCGCGTGAGGATGCGCACGATCTCGTCATCCGGCACATCCATGCCGCCGAGCTTGAGAACGGCGTCCAGCGCGAAGGCGATTTCGCGTTTCCAGTCCGGCGGGCTGCCGGCAACGACCACTTCGCCCGGCTCGCCGCCGCAGAATTCCAGGATCATCTTGGTCGCAAGCTCAAGGCCCGGCAAAACGAATTCCGGATCGACGCCGCGCTCAAAGCGGTAACGCGCATCCGAGACGATGCCGAGAATGCGTCCCGCGCGCGCGATGCGCACCGGATCGAACAGCGCCGATTCGACGAACACATCGGTCGTGGTTTCGGTGCAGGAGGAATCCTCGCCGCCCATGATGCCGCCGATGCCCCGCGCTGCCGCATCGTCAGCGATGACAACCATTTCGCTATCAAGCGTATAAGTCTTGCCGTCCAGCGCGACGAGCTGTTCGCCGTCCTTGGCGAAACGCGCGCGCAGATTGCCTTTTAGCTTCGCCGCATCGAACACATGCAACGGGCGACCGCGATCCAGCGAAATGAAATTGGTGACATCGACCAGCGCGGAGATCGGGCGCAGGCCGACGGCCTTCAACCAGTCCTGCAGCCATTTCGGCGACGGACCGTTCTTCACGCCGCGGATGAGACGGCCCGCGAACATCGGTGCCGCATTCTGCGTGTTTTCCGGGAAATCCAGAATCGTCTGGATGGGTGACGAGAATTTGCCTGGCACGGGTGACAGATCGCCTTCGCGCAACCGGCCGAGGCCAGCGGCGGCGAGATCGCGCGCGATGCCATAAACGCTCGTCGCATCGCCGCGATTGGGCGTGATCGAAACGTCGATCACCGGATCGGTGAGGCCCAGCGCTTTCGCGGCCGGGTCGCCCACCACCGCATCGGCAGCAAGCTCGATGATGCCGTCATGCTCGTCGCCGAGCAGAAGCTCGCGGATCGAGCACAACATGCCGCGCGATTCCACGCCGCGGATGGTGCCGATCTTCAACTCCGCGCCGGTGGCCGGAATGATCGTGCCCGGTTTGGCGAATACCGCCTTCATGCCCGCATGCGCGTTCGGCGCACCGCATACGACCTGCACGGGCTCGCCTGCGCCGGTATCGACCATGCACAGCCGCAACTTGTCGGCATTCGGATGTTTCTCCGCCGAGACGACATACGCGACGGTGAAATCCTTCAGCCGCGCGCCGGCGTCTTCAACGGACTCCACTTCGAGGCCGATGCTGGTGAGCTTGTCGGCAATGGTTTGCGCATCCGCATCGGTGTCGAGCGGGGCCTTCAGCCAGGAGAGCGTGAACTTCATCGGCTCAATCCTCCGTCCAGAGTCGGAAGGTCGAAGGCCGAGAATCCGTAGTGGCGCAGCCAGCGCAGATCGGATTCGAAGAACGGGCGAATATCCGGAATGCCATATTTGAGCATGGCGAGACGATCGAGCCCACCGCCGAAGGCGAAGCCCTGATATTTCGTCGAGTCGATGCCGCACATATCGAGCACGCGCGGATTGACCATGCCGCTGCCCGCCAGCTCCAGCCAGTCATTGCCGGTGCCGAAGGTGATCTTGCCGGGCACCGAACGGTCGCAGCGCAGATCCCATTCCACCGAAGGCTCGGTGAAGGGGAAGAAGCTGGGACGCGCGCGCAGCTCAACGGAATCCACTTCGAAGAACGCCTTGTAGAATTCTTCCAGCACCCATTTCAGATTGGCGAGCGTCGATGTCTCGTCGATCACAAGACCTTCATATTGGTGGAACATGGGCGAATGCGTGGCGTCGCTGTCCACGCGATAGGTGCGGCCCGGCGAGATAATGCGGATCGGCGGCTTCTGCTTCAGCATCGTGCGCACCTGCACGGGCGAGGTGTGCGTGCGCAGGACGTGAGACGAACCGTCCTTCTGCCTGGCCATATAGAACGTGTCGTGCATCTGCCGCGCGGGATGATCCGGCGGGATGTTCAGCTTGGTGAAGTTGTAATCGTCATATTCGACGTCCGGGCCTTCGGCGATGGAAAAGCCCAGATCGGCGAAGATCGCCGTCACTTCGTCGAGCACCTGTGATACCGGATGGATCGTGCCTTGCGCTTCGGGGCGCGGCGGCAGCGTGACATCCACCCGTTCGGTAGCGAGGCGCGCGTTTAGCGTGGCATCGGCGAGCGCGGTCTTCTTGTTCGCGATCGCGGTGGCGATCTTGTCGCGCAGCGCGTTGATGACCGGGCCTTGCGCCTTGCGCTCATCGGGCGACATGCCGCCCAGCGTTTTTAAGAGTTCGCTGACCGAACCCTTCTTGCCCAGCGCCGAAACGCGGATCGCCTCAAGCGCGGCTTCGTCCTTGGCGGAATCGATGCCCGCGAGAAGATCGCGTTCGAGTGTCTGGATATCGCTCATGAAAAACCCCAATCGGCATGCATTGAAAAGCACGGCCTTGGCTTGCTGCCAAGGCCGTTGCTCCGATGGAGGTATCCGCGAGACTTACTTGCTGGCCTGATCCACCAGAGCCTTGAAGGCAACGGGCTCATGGATGGCCAGATCGGAAAGCACCTTGCGGTCGATTTCGATGCCGGCCTTCGCGAGCCCGCTGATAAATCGGCTGTAGGTGACGCCGTGTTCGCGCACGGCGGCATTGATGCGCTGGATCCAAAGGGCGCGGAAATTGCGCTTCTTCAGCTTGCGGCCAATGTAGTTGTGCTGCATCGAACGATCGACCGCGGCGTTCGCCGTGGTGATGTTGTTCTTGCGGCGTCCGCGAAAGCCTTTGGCGGCTTTCAGGACTTTCTTGCGGCGGGCGTGGCTCGGTACGGAGCGCGGGGAACGTGACATGGGTTCAGTCCTCCCTTAGCCGTACGGCATCCAGCGCTTCACGCGCTGGGTTTCGGAATGCGACAGAACCGCAGTGCCGCGCAGATCGCGGGTACGGGCCGGCGAGTTCGAGATCAGGCGGTGGCGCTTGCCGGTCTGGCCCGTCTTGATCTTGCCGTTCGCAGTGAATTTGAAGCGCTTTTTGGCGCCCGACTTGGTCTTCATTTTGGGCATTTCGGTCTCCATTATTTGGATGGGTAGCCCGATCAAGTCGGGCCATGGACCATTTTCGGGTCGCCATGGCATGCCCTTACGCCAGGCGGCCCCGAAGGAGGGCGGGTCATATACGGGAAAATGCGGGGTTTCAAGCGTTAGGCGAATCAGCCCTCGGAGCCGGCGCCATCGCCGTTCTTCTTGCCGCGGAGGTCCGATGCGGTGACTCCGTAATCCTGCGACCGGCTGCCGAATTCGGCGTGAGCAAAGCCCTCTGCCGCAAGGCCCCGCTTCAGGAGTTCGCGGATCGCGGCCGCCCGGCTGGGCATGCGTTTCTGGAAGCGCCAATTATCCAGTGCCTCGATCTCTTCTTTCGTCAGCATGATCTGCAGACGCTCGCCACGCGTGAGATCGTTCATGACAGGTCGCCCTCTTTATCCCTTCGATATCCCAGTAAATTCGGGTTAGTTACTTACTCATTTGGCAGTCTAGCCTCATTTCACCAATAAAACGCCCGTCCCGCCAAATAAGTTCCACCCCCCAAAATCCCAAAAGGGGTCAAATACTAACCTAACTAATTGATACTAAAGAGATTTTTGTTGTTTCAGCGAGAGTAGATGCCTAGGGTGAATCCTTGAGAGAGAGGAGGCCCCCATGGGTGCGCTCGATACGTTCTCTGCGGAGAATTCTTCCCCCCTTCCTGGTTCCGAACTGGTCCGGGAAGCCAATCACCGGATCGCCAACCATCTGTCGATGATCGTCGGCCTGGTCCAGATCCAGGCGTCGGCCCTCGCCAAGGGGCCGGACATTCTGCCGCGCACCGCCGTGCAGGAAATCCTGCAGGACATGGCGGGCAAGATTCTCAGCATCAGCCATCTGCACCGGAAGCTCGCCGATTCACCCCTCAGCGATGAGATCGACCTGTCGGCCTATCTTGTCGAAAGCTGTGCCGCGATGACGACCTCGCTCGCATTGAGCGATCGCGTGGGCATTTCCTATCATCTTGGGGAGAAATGCATGGTCTCTCCCGAGACAGCGCAGACGATCACGCTCATCACCTACGAAATCCTCATGAATGCGGTGAAGCACGCACATCCGACCCATTTGCCGACGCAGATCAGCATCGGTTGCGGACGCACCGTGCATGGCAGCGTATTCATAGAAGTCTGCGACGACGGCGTGGGACTTCCCGAAACCTTCGACGAGAAGAGGGACGGCGGCGTGGGCTTCCGGCTGATCCGCGGATTGTCCCGACAGATCGGTGCGACGCTGAAAATCGAATCCTCGAGCCTTGGGCTTGTCTTTCGGCTCACCTTCCCGGCGTGATCCTGCCGTCATAGCGCCGCAATCCGCGCCGATCTTGCGAAACGCCAGTTCTCTCTCCCCGCGGGATCCCTCTCATGTCGCAGAAACATGTCAGCAATATCGCGCGCGCGGCTGCGATCTTCTTTCTCCCGGCCTGGTCGGCGGTCGTCGGGGGCGAACTCGGCAATGGCGGTGCGGGCATCAACTTGTGGGACAAGGCGATGCATTTTTCGGCCTATTTCATTCTCGCCCTGCTGGTCAGCGTCGCGCTGGCCGGCCGCCGCACGATGATCTGGGCTTTGCTGGGCCTGGTTGCGATGGGCGGCGCGCTGGAAATCCTGCAAGGCTTCATCGGGCGCGATTGCAGCATTTACGACGAACTCGCCAACACCCTGGGCGTGGTGACGGGCGCACTGCTGGCGCGCGCCGTGGTGGCAATACTTGTCCGCGTGCCCCCTGCGGATTAGCGTTCAGCCGCCTCCCAGGGAGAAACGGCATGTTCCAGGAGTTCAAAAAATTCGCGATGCGCGGCAATGTCATCGACCTGGCGGTCGGTGTCGTGATCGGCGCGGCCTTCGGCGCCATCGTGGCTTCGCTGGTGAAGGACATCATCATGCCGCCGGTCGGCTGGGCGATGGGCGGCATCGATTTCTCCAATTTCTTCTTCACGCTGAAAGGCCCGGCCACCGCCACGCTTGCGGAAGCACAGAAGGCGGGTGCGGTGACGATCAACTACGGCATCTTTATCAACGCCATCATCAACTTCCTCGTCGTGGCGCTGGCGTTGTTCGCGCTCATCCGCGGCATCAACCGTCTGCAGACCAAGCCGCTGCCGGCGGACGCAACGCCTCCCCCGCCGCCGGAAGACGTGGTGCTGCTGCGCGAGATCCGCGACCTTCTGAAATCGCGGGCATGAAACTTCCGATCGCGATCTTGTCGGCTGTTGTCCTCGCATCGGGCGCCCAAGCGGCCGACAACGATGCCATGGCGAAAGCCGCCAACGGCTTCTACACCGCCTACTCGACCTTTCATCCGTCGGATGGCATTCCCGATGTCGCGGGCCGTGCGCGGTATGCGCCTTACATTTCGGAACGGCTGAATGCGCTGCTGACGCAAGCCAATGCCGCCGAGAGTAAATTCGCCAGCGCCAACAAGAACACGCCGCCGCTGGTGGAGGGCGATCTTTTCACGTCCAATTTCGAAGGCGCGACGGCGTTCAAAGTGGGCGCCTGCACGGGCGATGCGAAAGCCGGCCATTGCGCGGTCCAGCTCACCTATAATCCGGGCAACACCGGCAACCCCAAAGACAAGCCTTTCAACTGGACCGACACCGCTTATCTGGTGAACAGCGCCCAGGGCTGGCGGCTGGATGATATCGGTTTCGGCGGGAATTGGGATTTCGGCAATAAAGGCCGGATGAGCCAGACACTCGACATGGTGATCAAGACTGCGGGAAACTGACCCGCCCGTAATATTCGGGTTCTTTTTGCGAATATGTGTGCAAGAAGAACAAGAAGGAAATGCAATGACGACTCCCAAAAATTATCCCGTCGGCAAGACCGATGAAGATTGGCAGAAGAGCCTGGATCCGAACGTCTATCGCGTGCTGCGCAAGCACGGCACCGAGCCCGCCGGCAGCCATCCGCTCAACCACGAGAAGCGCGACGGCGCGTATCATTGTGCGGGCTGCGGCAAAGAGCTTTACGCGTCCGACACCAAATATGAGAGCGGCTCAGGCTGGCCAAGCTTCTACAAGCCGAAGGACGGTGCCGTGGGCACCTCCACCGACCGGTCGGCTGGAATGGCGCGGACCGAAGTGCATTGCGCCGATTGCGGCGGCCATCTGGGCCATGTCTTTCCCGACGGACCGGAGCCGACGGGCCTGCGCTATTGCATGAACGGCACGGCGCTGAAATTCGAGCCGAAAGCGTAATGACCTTCGTCATCGAAAAACCGACGGGAACCAAGCGCGAGATCTTTCACGATCTCGCGCTGCAGGCCGAAGGACTGTTTCGCGGCGAACGCGATCCCATCGCCAACGCCGCGAATCTGTCTTCGCTGATCTTCACCAGCCTGGACGATCTGAACTGGTCCGGCTTCTATTTCCTGAAGAACGACATTCTGGTGCTGGGGCCTTTCCAGGGCCGGCCCGCCTGCGTGCGCATCGAGATGGGCAAGGGCGTGTGCGGCACCGCGGCGGCGAAGCGCGAAACGGTGGTCGTCAAAGACGTCAACACATTTCCGGGCCACATCGCCTGCGACGTCGCTTCGCAGTCGGAGATCGTTATCCCGCTCGTCAAGAACGGCAGCGTGATCGGCGTGCTGGATATCGACGCGCCGATCACCGGGCGCTTCGACGCGGAAGACCGCAAGGGTCTCGAGCATCTGGCGCAACTTTGGCTCGCCGCCAGCGACCTTTAAAAAAGAAAGGCCCCGCTACCCGCGGGGCCTCCAGAGAAAATCCGCTGCAACTCAACGCGCGAAGTCGATTCCCGCGCGGGTTTCGTCGATCGCCTGATTGACGAGCGTGATGGCCCGCACGCGATGGCCGCCCTTGTTCGGCGTGGACGCCTGCAATTCGCTGCGTGCCGTGCGAAGGGCATCGAGCGCGGCGTGCATATGGCTCTGATACGCGGCCATCGCTTCGCCGATGAAGATGCCCGATGCGAGCATGGCGCCCAAAGCGGTCGCGCCGATGGCGGTTTTGACAATCGTCTTCATGAAATGCCTCCCATTTATGACCCCCATGGTCACGCGCCGATCCTAAAACAAAACCGGCGGCGTGGAAGGCGCGCCGCCGGTCTGCAACAACAATTTCATGGTCCGGACCCGGCGTCTTACTCCTGGCCGCGGGCGCCGCTTTCCTCGTCCGCCCGGCGAAGCTCATCCCCCTCAGGACCATCGAGAGCCCGTTCGGCTTCCTTGGCTTTGCGCGCGATCTCCTCGCGGTTGTTGCGGATGAAAGAGGTTTCCTCATTCCGGAAATTGCGCGAGGCGGTGTAATTGCCTTCGCCGATAACGTCCTTGGTTTTGGCCTTGCGCGCCTTTGCGGCGGGACGCTTGGCGGCCTTCTTGGAAGCCTTTTTGGCTACGGGGCGCTTCGTCTTCTTCGCGGCCTTGCGCTTGGGCGCCTTGCGCACCACGGCTTTCTTCGCCTTCTTGCTTTTCTTCGCTTTCGCGGCGGGCCGTTTGCTCTTGGCGGGCTTCGCCGCTTTGCGTGCTTTCTTCTTCTTCGCCATGCCTGTCTCCGTTGAAGGATGCGGGCGGTCGCGCCCGAACCCGGAACGGATCATGCGCGCGATGGTTCCAACTGCAATCGTAATCGTCAGGCGGGTTGAAGTTTTTTTCGCGTGCGCAACGCCGTGACATGCAATGCGCCCATCAAGACCAATCCGCCGAGGATGAGCCCCGTGCCGAGCCACACCGCGCCGAAGACATGCCCATCGCTGACGACGAAAGATGCGAGCAGCGGGCCGAACGCGCCGGCCAGAAGCTGCGTTGCGCCCGATTGCATCGCGGTGCGGCGCGAAGGATCGGCCTCGATCGTCATCGGCACGAGGAACGGCCCGATCAGAACGATCACCAGCCCGATCCATCCATTGGCGGCGATGAACAGCCAGGCGGGCGGATGGATCGTCAGCACGAACCAGCCGGAGATGAAGAGCAGCGTGGAGAAACAGAACACCGTGAACCAGTGGACGCGTCCGGCCAGCAGGGTGGCGAGAAAGCCGCCCGCGACCTGCGCGGCAAGCGAGACCCATAGCGATGTGCGCGCCACGTCCGCGCTCAGCCCGGCCTCGTGGCTCATCGGCTGCAGATAAACCATCACCGCGCCCGAAGCGGCGGTATAGAGCAGCGTCGCGAACAAGGCCCACCATCCGCGCAGGGGCGGCGCGCCGCTTTCCTCCGGATTGACGGGCAGATCGCCATAGAAATTCGGTGTGCGGGTCGCCGCGACAAGGCCGAACAGCGCCGTCATCCCCAGCGTCGCAAAACCGCCTTGGGTGCCGAACTTCGGAATGATCCAGACGAAAGACAGCGCCATCAGCAGCTGCCCCGCGACGAGGGCGGTCCAGAAGAACCCCGCCCAGCGTTCGGGTGTCTCTGTCCGCGCGATCATTCCAATGGTGATCCAGAGCAGGATGCCTTCGGGAATCCCGGCAAGCGTGCGAAGGAGCAGCACGCCCGCGCCGCTGGCCGGCATGGAGGCGAAGTCCAGCAGCGCCAGGGCGAGCGCGGCCACGGCCGAAATCCAGCGCAGATGACGCGCCTTCAGCGCCATGCCCGCGGCGCCAGCGGACAGGCCCATCGTCAGGCTTTCCAGCGTGGCGCATTGCCCGATGCCGGCGGCGGAGAGCCGGCCATTGTCGGCCAGCGCACCCAGCAAGGCGGGCATCACGCCCACCATCAGCAATGCCAGGGATCCCAGGACGATAGCGCTGGCCGCGGGAATGAGCGTCAGCGAAGGGCCGATGGCCTCGACAACGACGATCTCCTCGGCAGCTTCGCTCATGACGCGAGATTGGCAACAAAAAGGGCGGCCACGCAAACCGCGCAGCCGCCCCAAGATTTTCGTACCGTCCGCCTATTTCACATTGCTGTTCGCGCGGATGAACGCCGCGACCGCGTCATGCATCTCTTTCAGCGATTCCTGATGGGCGTACACCATGTGGCCCGACGCATAGTAGTGATAGGAGATGTTGTTCACGAGACTCTGCGGAATGGGCAGCTGATGCATCTCGTACCAGCCCTGATAGTAGGGTGTGGCCAGATCGAAATAGCCGCCGTTCAGCATCACCTTCAGATTCGAGTTCTGCTTCATCGCATTGGCAAGATCCGGCATCACGTTCATCGCGCCGCGCGACGGGAAGTTCGAGCCCGGCGGTGTGTGGCGGAAATCCCATGTGCGGCCCACACGGGCTGAGGGCACGTAATGCTGTCCCTGGCCGTAGTTGAGCTGGTTGCGCGCATAAGCGTTGAACGCCGAGATATAGGCCGAGCTCAACGCCGCCGATTGCGGATCGTAATTCGACTTCTGGCTCAGCGGATCCAGATCGGGACCGGAGAAGCGCGTGTCGAGACGGCCGGTGGTGAGGCCGACATCGCCCTGCAGGTTCTTCTCGAACTCGCCCCCGTCGATGCGCAGATCGGCTTTCTGGATGTACCAGACCGGCAGGCCCGTCAGTTCATGCAGCTTGTTGGCGATGTATGTGCGCCGGGCCGGCGGCAGGCTTGTGCCCTTCGACAGCGCTTGCGCATATTCGCCCATCGCGAACTTCTCGACGGACTGCACGAAAGCCTTCAGGTCCTTCGGCTTCTGGCCGGGCAGCTTGTTGTGATACCAGGCCGTCGCCGCATAGGTCGGCAAGGAGAGCTGATAGGGCAGGTTGACGCCCGGATTGTTCTCCGGCCGGTCCGGCGAGAAATCGTAGTTCAGGATTTGCGAGAGCAGGACCACGCCGTTGAAATCGGTGTCGTGCTCGGTCTCCAGATCGTTCACCAGAACCGCCGCGCGCGGCGTGCCATAGCTTTCGCCGAAGATGAATTTGGGCGAATTCCAGCGATTATACTTGGCGAGGAATTCCTGGATGAAATTGGCGAAGGCATGGCCGTCGGCATCGACGCCGTAGAACGCCTTCTCCTTGTCCTTGCCCGCGATGCGGCTGAAGCCGGTGCCGGGCGCATCGATGAAGACCAGGTCGCTGGCGTCGAGCAACGTCGAGTCGTTGTCGATGAGCTTATAGGGCGCCGCGGGCGTATGGCTGTCATCGGCCGTCACCACGCGCTTGGGACCCCATGCGCCCATGTGCAGCCACACGGTCGCCGATCCAGGACCGCCGTTGAAGATGAACGTCACCGGGCGCGTCTCGGGCGCAGCGCCGGTTTTGGCGTAATAGACGAAGAACATCGACGCTTCCGGCGAGGCTTCGTCCTTCTTCGCGTCCGGATTGTTCTTCCCGCCGTTCTGCGCGGTGTCGTCCCAGCCATCGGGATGCACGACAAGCGTGCCGGCGACGGCGCGATAATTGATTCCGTTCACCGAACCGTTGGTGATGGATTCCTGCGATTTGAAGAACTTGCCCGAATAAAGATCGGACTGGGCCGCTTGCTTGGGCGCGGGCGCGTCAGCGGCGAAGGCGACCATCGCCATCAGGCCTACGGCCACGGGTGCGGCCATCAGATATGCACGTTTCATGGGGCTTCCTCTTTGCCGGTCTGTGCCGGACTTTGTGGTTTTGATGCCGGCGGACGCCCCGAAATATCCGCAAGCGGGAGAACGAAAGGCCGTGCGCGGCGACGCACGGCCTTTCGAATGCGATTACTGCACGTTGCTGGTCGAGCGGATGAAGCCCGCCACGGCATCGTGCAATTGCTTCAGCGATTCCTCATGGGCGTACACCATGTGGCCGGAAGGATAGTAATGATAGGAGATGTTGTTCTGCAGGTTCAGCGGAATCGGCAGATGATGCATCTCGTACCAGCCTTCGAAGTAAGGCGTGGCCAGATCGTAATAGCCGCCGTTCAGCATCACCTTCAGGTTCGGGTTCTGCTTCATCGCGTTGGCGAGGTCCGGCATCACATTGGTGGCGCCAGGGAACGCGAAGCCGGCACCCGGCTGCTCGTGCTTGAAATCCCACCATTTGAAGACGTCGATGCCCGGCTTGAAGACCTTGCCCGCGCCATAGTCCAGCTGGTTGCGGGCGTAGTAGTTGAACGCCGAAACATAGGCCGAGCTGATCGCAGCGGATTGCGGATCGTAATCGGCTTCCTTGCTGAGCGGATCGAGGGTCGGTCCGGAGAAGCGGGTGTCGAGACGGCCCGTCGTCAGGTCCATATTGTCCTGCAGCGTCTTCTCGAATTCGCCGCCGTTGATGCGCAGATTCGCCTTCAGGATGTAGGAGACGGGAAGGCCGGTGAACGCATGCAGCTTGTTGGCGATATACATGCGCTGCTTTTGCGAGATCAGCGCGCCGCGTTGCAGCGCCAGCGCGTAGTCGGTCATCGCGAAGTGCTCGACCTGCTGCACGAAGGGCACCAGATCCTTCGGCTTCTGACCCGGCAGCTTGTTGTGATACCAAGCCGTCGCCGCATAGGTCGGCAGCGCGATCTGGTAAGGCAGGTCCACGCCCGGATTGGTTTCGGGACCATCGACCGACAGATCGAAGTTCAGGATGGCCGACAGCAGGATCACGCCGTTGAAATCGACGTCGTTCTCGGTTTCCAGATCGTTGACGACAACGGACGCGCGCGGCGTGCCGTAGCTTTCGCCGAACAGGTATTTGGGCGAATTCCAGCGGTTATATTTTGAGAGAAATTCCTGGATGAAGGTGGAGAAGGCGTGGCCGTCGGCATCGACGCCGTAGAACGCTTTCTCCTTGTCCTTGCCTGCGATGCGGCTGAAGCCGGTGCCGGGCGCGTCGATGAAGACCAGATCGCTGGCGTCGAGCAAGGTCGAGGCATTGTCCACCAGCTGATAGGGCGCCGCGGGCGTATGCGTATCGTCCGCCGTCACCACGCGCTTGGGACCGAAGGCGCCCATATGCAGCCACACCGTCGAAGAGCCGGGGCCGCCATTGAAGATGAAGGTCACGGGACGGTTCGCGGCGGGCGCGCCAGTCTTGGAATAATAGACAAAGAACATCGAGGCTTCGGGTGAAGCTTCGTCGGCTTTCGCGTCGGGGTTCTTGGAGCCGCCGTTCTGCGCGACGTCATTCCAGTCCTTGGGATGCACGACGAGCGTGCCGGCGATGGCTTTGTAGGAGATGCCCGCAGCCGAGCCGCTGGTCACAGACTCCTCGGATTTGAAGAATTTTCCGGAATAGAGATCCGGCGCCTTCATATCCGCCTTCGGCGCAGGCGCATCCGCAGCAAAGGCGATTGCCGCCGTCACCGCCAACGCCGCCGTGGCGACCAACCCATAAACACGTTTCATTCAGATACCCCTTAGCTCGCCGGACGGTGCCGGATATGCGGCAGACGCCGCGGCCACTGCTCCAGGACAAGAAACGGATGCGTGCTCGCCGCACCGCTGCCCCCTTTTGAAGGCGGCGATATTACGCCCGCTTTTTCGGGCTGCAACCGCACTCACGGGCCTACAGCGCTGCGGAAATCACATTGCTGCGAAGTTACGCTGCGGCGTTGTTTCAATATTTCCCGGTGATGGCGAAAAGAAAGCGCCACGCCCCCGATTTGAGGCGGGGGCCATCCGCCGCCAGCCCATTCGCCGCCTGCAACTCCAGCCGGGTGTGGGGGCCGATGGGAAAACGCACGCCCGCGCCCGCGGAGGCGAGCGTTTCATGATCGGATGGCGACGGCGGCCGCGCGCGATACCAGGTGTCGCCATTGTCCGCGAAGCCGAAAACCTCCATGCCCGCGAGCAGGCCCGGCATATCCTTCGGATCGAAGCCGATCTCCACCGATTCCGCGAGCGCGCTGTCGCCCAGCGCGGTGGATTGCAGGAAGGCGCGGCCGAAATCGGGTCCACCGAGCGCATAGAGTTCGGACACCGGAAGCCTGTCGAACGCGATCTGCGATGCGGCGCGCAGGCGAACGGCCCAATCGTCGCCGATGAGATGGTTGTAGCTTGCCTGCAGCACCAGCTTGCGGAAGTCCGGCGTCTCGGTTGCAGGATTGCTGACCTGCGCGCCGAACATATCGAGGCCGATATTGACGCTGCCGCTGAGGCCGAGCGCCCAGCGCGGATTCGTCAGGCCGTAACTGGCGGAAAGCCGCGCGGCGCGGATGTTTTCATTGGCGATCGCAAGGCCCAGAAGCGCATTGCTGGAATCGATGCCATCGATGCTGACCGCCAGCGAAAGATTTTCGGCATAGCTGCGGATCAGCGGATAGGACGCATTCCATTGCAGGGTCTGCGCATTGCCGGTCAGCGACGCGCTGGAAATGCGCGTGTGCAGATAACCGTAGGAAACACCGGCCCTGAGCCCGTCATCGCTGAGCGTCTCGCTGTGCGCGATCGCGTAATATTGATAGCGGTCGAGAAGCGTCGGCGTGCCGAACGACACGGTCGTCTGCTCGCCATCGCGCAACAGATTGTAGAGATTCACATCGGCCTGCGCTTGCCAGCGGCCGAGCAGGAAATTGCCTGCGTCGTTCACCGACAGCGCAACGTGATAGCGTTTCTGCGTCAGATTCAGCGAGAGCGTGACCGCGCCCGGCGCGTCGCCGCGCAGAAGCTGAACATCGACGCTTAATCCGGGCAGATCGCGGATGAGCGAGAGGTAGCGCTCCAGCGTGGAGCGCCGCAGCGGTTTTTCCTGTGCAAGTTTTTGCGCCATCGCCACGACGCGCGAAACATCGCCCCCGGTATCGCCGCGCAGATCGACATGCGCGATGTAACCTTCGGTGACAATCAGACGCAGAATGCCGCTCGCAAAATCCTGTTCGGGAACGATCACTGTGTAGAGCGCGACGTCGCCGGATTGCGCATAGGCGCCCGACACGCGCTGCGCGATCTCGGCGACCGCCGCCGCATCCGTCATGCGCCCCACATAGGGGAGCGTCGCGGCGGAGAGGATTTTGGGATCGATGCTTGTGCCCTGGATCTGCACGCCGTTGAGAACGAAGGGCTGAACCTTCGTCAGGCTCTCCGGCTGCGGCGGGGCAACACCCTTCTGCCCCGGCTGCACCGGCGGCGGCACGCGATCGGTGCGGGTCCGGTCGATGATGAAAGGACTGGTTTGCGCAAAGGCGGCGACGGAACAAAGGCAAAGCAGCAGAAGAGCGATAAAAACCCGCATCCATCCTCCACGAATCAAATGGGCAGACTTCACAGTCTGCCCATAAGACGGGTTTATTCTACCCTAGGTTGTATATTTTACTGCTGCCCGAGAAGCGAGAGCAGCGATTTTCCACCGGTCTGGACCGGCTGCGTGGCCGATAACTGGCCAGCCGTGCTCAGAAGGCCGGAGGTGAGCGACGTCACCGAGCCGGTCAGACCGCTGGACGCCGTTGTCACCGGGGCCACGGCGGAGGTCACCGTGGAAAGCACCGGCTGAACGGCCGATGTGGCCGACGTCACCGGCGCCGTCACGCTGCCGGCAATGGACACAACCGGCGCCACCGCAGAGGTCACTGCCGAAAGCACCGGTTCAACAGCCGAGGTGACCGATGTCACCGGCGCGGTGTCGGTCGCTACCGGCGCGACGGCGGACGTCACGGCGGAAAGCGCAGGCTGAACAGCGGATGATACGGGTGCCACCGCCGCCGTGAGCGTGGAGTCGACCGGATCAACGGCCGGCGCCAACGGCGCTGTTGCCGCCGCGGCGGTGGAGGAGACGAAGGGCTCCGTCGCCGACATCAGCAAACCTCCTGTTCCCGTCACCTTGGCAAGAACCGGATCCACGGCGGACGTCACCGGCGCCGTGGCCGCGGTAAGCGTGGACACAACCGGTTGGACGACAGGCGCCAACGGAGCGGCCAGCGCGCTGACCGATCCGGTGACACCATCGACCGCACCCGTCGTGCCTTTTGGCAGGATCGATACCGCCGCCGTCTTTCCGCCGCTCAGCAGATTGAGACTTGCGACCGTGCCAGTCGTGGTGGTGGGCGCCAGCAATCCCAAACCGACCGGCTCGCTCGACGCGCCGTTGATCGTGGTGCCGCTTGCCTTGGCCTGAAGCGGCAAAGGTGCGCCCAACGATGCACTGGGCAAGAGCGCATTGCCTGCGGTGACGATTGGATTGAGCGCTGTGTTCGCAACCGAAAACACCCCGCCCGTGACCGCATTGCCGGTCAAAGGCGGCGAAGAAACGGTCGTGCCGTCCGCCGTGATCGTGACGAGACCATTGCCGAGCGGTGTGTTGGCGGCCTGCGATCCGCCGCCATTGCCGCCACTGCCATTGTCGCCGCCGCCATTGCCACTGCCGCCGTCGCCGTTCGAACCGCCGCCGGATCCGGCATTGTCGCCGGCATTGTCCGGCGAGGTGGGTTTATCGACGTTGCCCGATCCGCCGCCGCCTGCATCGCGGCCGCCGGTCGTGACACCCGAGCCGCCGCCCGAGCCTGCGCCCAGGCTGAGCCCGCCACCATTGCTTCCGCACGCCGACAGCAGAAGTGCGCAAGCCGCAACACCGATTGAAAGTCTACCGAGAAGAAGTGTCCGCACGTTGTCCTCCACATTTGGACTCGTTTCCCCCGGACAGCGTCATCTCTACATCGTCTGATCCTTGAGAAGCAGTAATCGCGCGCGAACGCTGCTGTATCGAAATGAAAACCCTTTTCGTGAAATCGGGAGTCTGCCTGTTAAATCCGAAACTTATCGCTTTAACGCTTCGTTACCCAACCTATAAAGTTGCCATGCTGTGACGGCGCAGACGGCGAATTCGGGCGCCTCCGGACAATCTGGTGTAGAGTTCCGCCATGCCGTTCCCGTCACCCCGCGCGCTTCGAGAGCGCTTTGCGACGTTCGCCGGGAATCACAGGAATATCGTGGAGCAAAGTCCCGGCATCGCGGGATCCCTGCTGTTGCACGGCATCGCGCTGGCGTTGATCCTGTTTCTTTTCATCCGCGGCGCGCAGCAGATTTCGCAGAAGCAGCCGCCCTTCCTGCCCGTCGATGTCGTCCAGCTGGGCGATGAGACCACCGCACCACCAGCGCCCAATCACGCGCCCGTGCCGCAACAGAAGGCGATGAAAGGCCCGGCGGGCGCGCCGATGCCGGAGGCCTACGCGCCCAACCGAACAAAGCAGCCGAAGGACGCGTTGGAAGTTCAGCTCAGGAATCTCTCCAGGCTGCGCCAGCCCGATAGCGATCTGAAGATCGAGAACGGCGCATCGGCCGATATGGCCACCACCAACGGCGCGCAGGCGGGCGCGGCAACCGTCTACAGCGTGCGCGACTATATCCGCGCGCAGATCCTGCGCCGCTGGGTGTTCGATTTCTCCACGCTCGGCAATCGCAACATCTCGATCCCGCTGCGCGTGTCGCTGACCGGGCGCGGCGTTGTGATCGTCGCGGAGATCATGGACCACCACCGCTATATGACGGACAAAGTGTTCCGCGATGTCGCGCTCAGCGCACGCAATGCCGTGTTGCTCTCCGCGCCATTCAAATTGCCGACGGGTGCACCGAAAGACGGCATCGATTTCACGCTCGACCTCAACCCGCGCGACACGTTGCGCTGATTACGGCAAATCGCGTGCGACGCGGAATCCGGACAGGCTGGAATAATCGAACTCACCGCCATCCGGCGTCGAACCGCTGCGCGTCGCCGAGCGGATGAAGATCGGCGTGTTGTCCCAGGAGCCGCCGCGGATCACATGCTTGCTGCAATCGCCCGTGGTCCATGCGCTGCCGTCTTTCGGTGCGCCGACATAAGACGGATGCCAGCAATCGGCGGTCCATTCCCAAGCGTTGCCGAGCACGCCGTAAAGACCGAACGGATTGGGCTTGAAGGAATCGACATCCGACAGAACGTGGAAATCATACTGGCTGCCGCAGCCATTGCAGTTGGCGTTGCCGGTGCCGACCTCATCGCCCCACCAGCGCGCGGTGGTGGTGCCGGCGCGCGCGGCATATTCCCATTCGGATTCGCTGGGCAGCCGATACGGGCCGCCGGGTTTATACGCGATGCCGGGATGTTCCTTGCGCACGCGCGCATTCAGCCAGGCGATATAAGCACCCGCATCTTTCCAATCGAGACACACTGCGGGCCATTTGGGCGGCTCCACATCCTCGGGCGGATAGGCGAAGCCTTTTCGCGGCGAGTGCCACTTCATATTGGTGATCTTGTTGCACGGCTCCGGCTGATAACCGGTTTCCTGCAGGAAGATCTGGAATTGCTCGCTGGTCACATCGTATTTGCCCAAGGCGAAGGCGCGGACGCTGACGATATGCTGCGGGCCCTCCGCATCGAAACGTCCCGGCTCGCTTTTGGGGCTTCCCATCACGAAACGTCCGGCGGGAATGCCGACCATCACGGGACAATGCGTGCATTCGGTGAAATCGCGCGCGGCGGCCTGCGCATCCGCAGGCACCCCGCGCACGCACAGCAGCAGACACAGAAAAAGAAAAAGGACGCCGTGAAACGGGCTACGTCGCCAGAACGCGAATGTAGCGCACATCGGTTTGACCGTTGTTCGCGAAGACAACGACGCCCGAATTCTCGAAGGCGAGAAAGTTTCCGGTTTCAATGAGCGTACTGCCTTTTTCATTCTCGATATTCAGAAGGCCTTCCAGGACGTAGATCATTTCCTGCTCGGTATTCGAGTCGGCGCGCGCTTCAACGCGCTCGCCGGGCGCAAGCGTCCACTCCCATAGCTCGGTTTCCGCCGCCGATGAAACCGCGCCCAGAAGAACCCCTTTGCTGCCTTCCATGTTGCCGCGCCACACCACGCTGGCGAGGCGATGGCCGTCGGCGGCGCCCGGCGGCCGGACAAGCTGGGCAAAGGTAACCGACAAGGCGGCGGCCAGCCGGTCGATGCTCGACAGGCTGACATTGGCGACACCGCTTTCGATGGCCGATATCATCCTTCTGCTGAGGCCCGAGCGTTCGGCCAGGATGGTCTGGCTCCAGCCTTTGCGATCGCGCAGACGGCGCAAATTCGACGCGACATGCTTCAGGACTTCGGGATATTCCGTCCGCGATTGACTGAGCAATATATTGCTCATAGCTTGGGCTCGTATTCTTCTCTCACGGCGACATCCGCATAGTCGCGAAATGGAATCCGATGCCAATCTCGCATGGGCTCAGACAAACTTACACCGCCGAACCCGCATGGCGGCGATATCAGCCAATGCCAGGATTCGGCCGGCCCTCCCGGCTGTTTAAACTGGCTTTGTGCGTCTGGATCGCCGCCGCCGCGCCGGGGACCGCCCTCGCCGCGCCTGCCAGCACGGCGGAAATTTTGAGCTCCCAAACGCTCACGCAAACATCCCGGCACGCCGCACTGCAGGCAATCCAGAACCGGCTGCGAAAGTCCTATCTCTATCCGGCGCTCGTTCCCAAAATTCTGGCGCGGTTGCAAGCTTCGGAAGCCCACTACGTCACCGACGATCCGGCGTTGTTCGCCAGCCGCATAACCGAAGACTTGCAAGCGGTTTCAAAGGACAGCCATCTCTATCTGAATTTCGAGCCTTCCTGGTATCGGGCCAGCCAGTCTTCTCCGGACGCAACACAAGTCGCAGCCGACAATGCTTTCGATATCGCAGAAGCACACAGTTTCAATCACGGCCTGACGGAAATGCGCATACTGCCCGGCAATGTCCGCTATCTGAAGATCGACGGATTCTTCTGGATCGGGCCCCAATCGGCCAGAGCCTACGATGCCGCGATGCGTTTTTTGAAAGACGGCCGCGCAATCATCATCGATTTGCGGAGCAATGGCGGCGGCGAGACGCAAGCGGCGTATTATCTGCTCAGCCATTTCTTCGCTCCCGGCACGCTCATGCTCACCGTCATATCGCCCGGTGCGGGCAACACGCAGATACGCGCGCAAAAACAACTCCCCGCCGGGCGGATAAAGAATGTGCCGTTGTTTGTGTTGACCAATGGCCACACACGCTCCGCCGCAGAAGCCGTGGCCTATACCGTTCGCCAATTCGGTTTGGGCCAAGTGGTTGGGGAGCGAACCGAAGGCGCGGCGCATATCTCGGACGACACCGCAATCCCGCCCTATTTCCGGCTGTCCGTTCCCACAAGCTATACGGTGGATCCGATTGCCAAGGGGGATTGGGAAGGTATCGGCGTCACGCCGACGGTACCTGCGACATCGTCGCAAGCGTTCAATACCGCTTACGATCTCGCCCTTTCGGAATTGCTGCGCACGACGACGGACGCGGAGAAACGAAGCTTCCTGATCTGGGCGCAGCAGGGCCTCGCCGCGCGCCGGGACGGCGGGTTGCCGGCACAAGACGAACTATCGCGCCTCGCCGGTCATTACGGCACCGCCACCCTCGCGCTTCACGACGGAACGCTCAGCCTGGAGCGCCCCGGCCGCAATACGCTCAAACTTGTGCCCATGGGAACGGGCGGACTGTTTGAGGCCGAAGAGATCGACACGTTGCGCGTGAAGGTCGGCAAGCAGGCGCTGGACGTGCTTCGGCCTATTCCGGCGATGAATGAGCATTACGGCCCATAGCGGAGGCATCACACGCGCGGCGCAACGACAGATGCGAGCATGTCGCGCGCCACGGCTTCGGCGACTTTGATTCCGTCCACGCCCGCCGAGAGGATGCCGCCCGCGAACCCCGCGCCTTCGCCGGCGGGAAACAATCCGCGCGTGTTCAGGCTCTGAAAATCGTCGCCACGCTGGATGCGAATGGGAGAGGAGGTGCGGGTTTCCACGCCGGTCAACACAGCATCGTCCATGTCGAATCCCTTGATCTGTTTTCCGAACGCGATGAGCGCTTCGCGGATCGCGGCGATCGCATAGTCGGGCAGACAGGATGACAGATCGGTCGGCGTCACACCGGGACGATAAGATGGAACGACCCCGCCCAATCCGGTTGAGGCGCGGCCCGCGAGAAAATCGCCGACGCGTTGCGCGGGGGCTTTGTAATTCTCGCCACCGGCCACAAACGCGCGTTCTTCCCAATGGCGCTGGAAGTCGATTCCCGCCAGCGGGCCGCCGGGGTAATCGGCGGGCGTGATGCCGACGACGATGCCCGCATTGGCGTTTCGCTCGTTGCGCGAATATTGGCTCATGCCGTTGGTGACGACGCGGCCCGGCTCCGAAGTTGCCGCAACCACCGTTCCACCCGGACACATACAAAAACTGTAAACGTCGCGTCCGTTCGCGGCGTGATGCACCAGCTTGTAATCGGCGGCGCCCAATTCCTTCTTGCTGGCGCCGAAGCGGGCGCGATCGATCAGGGATTGCGGATGTTCGATGCGAAAGCCGATGGAGAACGGCTTGGCTTCGATGGTGACACCGCGTCCAAGTAGCATCTGAAACGTGTCGCGCGCGCTATGGCCGACGGCGAGAACAACATGTTTCGCGGCGATCGTCTCGCCGTTCGCAAGCTTCACGCCGCGCACATGGCGCGCGCCATCGCTATCGATCGCGATATCGATATCCTCGACGCGATTCTGGAATCGGTATTCGCCGCCCAGCGATTCGATCGTGGCGCGCAGGCTTTCCACCATCTTCACCAGGCGGAACGTGCCAATATGCGGCTTGGCGGCGGTGAGGATTTCTTCCGGCGCCCCTGCCTTCACGAACTCGGTCAAAACCTTGCGGCCGAGAAAACGCGGATCCTTGATCTGGCTGTAGAGCTTGCCGTCCGAAAATGTTCCCGCGCCGCCTTCGCCGAACTGCACATTGGATTCGGGATTGAGGACCGAACGGCGCCACAGGCCCCAGGTGTCCTGCGTGCGTTCGCGCACCACCTTGCCGCGATCCAGAATGATGGGCCGAAAACCCATCTGCGCGAGGACCAGGGCGGCGAACAATCCGCATGGACCCGCGCCGATTACAAGCGGGCGTTCGGTCAAGCCTTGCGGCGCCTGCGCTACGAATTTGTATTCGGTATCGGGCGCGAGGCGGATGTTGCGGTCACCGGCAGCGCGCGCCAGTACAGCCGCTTCATCCTTCACCGCGACATCGACCGTATAGATCAGCGCAATCGCCGATTTCTTGCGCGCATCATGGCCGCAGCGAATGACGGTCTGGTTCAGAATATCGCCCGGCGAAACGCGCAAGCGCTTGGCGATGGCGGTGCCAAGTGCGTCCGGTGCGTGGCCCAAAGGCAGCTTTATTTCGGTCAGACGGAGCATAACGACACATACCAATCACGCGGCGGGCAATCCCAACGGCTCACAACCCTATCAAATGGAGCAGGAATTCCAGCACTTCCCAGCTTACCAGCCCGACAAAGAAAATCGCCACCACAGCGATCGCGAATGCGGTGGCGAGAAGTGCCACGCTGTCTTCGATCTGCGCAAATGAAATCGCGATGATGGCCAGCGTCGGCGGAATATAGGCGAACGGCACCGGCATGATGATCGCAATGGCGAGCAGAAGGTCGATGACGCCGATGAGGCGCGTTGCGCCGGCCAACCTGCCATGCGCCCCTGCCGGAACAATGCGCTCGATGGCCGCGAAGACCGGAATCATGCGGCGCACCCATCCGGCGAAGCTTGGCGTCGATGCGGATCGCTTCGACAGGAATTGCGGCAGCACCAGTGCCTTGCGGCCCGCGATCATTTGCAGCGCGGGAATGGCGAGCAGGAAGCCGGAAACCGAGGCGATGCCCGGCGCGAGGCCGGCGAGCGCCAGCACCAGCATCAGAAATCCGAAAGACCGGCTTTCCAACTGCGACGCGATCCAACCGACGCTGATGCGATCCGGCGGCGCTCCGTCCAGAAGACGCTCCAATGCTTGCGATGTTTGCATGCGCTGTCAGCGGCCGTAAGCGTGGGCAGGCTGCAACGCGGCACCGATCCGCGCGACGCCGACGATCGCATGCGAAAGGGCGCGCATGTCCGCGGGCATGTCCGGTCGCCACACATCCAGCAACAGCGCCACCCGCACATCTTGCGCGCGGTTCACCAGCTCATGCGTATAGGTGTCGTCCCACAACAGCCAGTCGCCATTGCCGAGGCGATAAGGAACATTGTCCACATTCATCACGCAGCCGGGCAAGCCGTCATCGCCCGGCGGCATGGACAGACCCAGATGAAAGCGCATCACGCCGCGAAACGGCCCGCGATGCGGCGGAATATATTTGCCCGGCGCGAGGAAGGAGAAAGAGGCGGAAAGAACCTCCGGGCATTGCCGCAGGATGCCGGCCGTCATCGGGCAGCGCCCGAGGTTCTGTTTCACTTCATGCCCATAGACCTTCATGATGAAAATGCGCCAGTCGCGATTGTCGTTCGCCGAATTGGTTTCCTGCGCCTTCATCAATTCATGGAAGCGCGGCACGCTGGAGAGCCGTCCGATCAGCGCAAGCGCCTCGGCCTGGATGGCTTGCCAGTTCTCCACGAAAAGTCCGGCCTGCGGAAAATAACGCTCCGTATCGAGAACCGGCGGGCCCTCGAGGCGCCGGTCGAAAATGGCGCGCACGGTATCGGCGGCGTGATCGTAAAGGGACATTCCCGCGCTACCTGCAAATCCCGTAGGCAATCATACGCCATCGGCCGCCCCGGAATATGGCGAACCAGCCAAGCAACGCGCCAGCGCAAGCGGCGTTGCATTTTGTTCATGGGTCGAAAGGCGTTGGGGTAACCGCGCCCGCTGGTGGCGCCCACTCGGACCGCTGCGCGGCCCTCCGTAGCGCTCCGTTTCTCTAAGCTCGCTTCGCTCTCCAAGAGAAACTGGCGCACCGGACGGGACGAAGCTGCGAACTGGCAAATTGATATCGCGATTTAGCTTATCTGCCGTGAGACCGATTCCCAACAAGGCGCTGGCACTTAGGTACTACCGTCTTAGTGCTTGAGTCGCCCAAAAGCGGCGGTTAGATTGCCGTTGGGGATGCAGACTCCCCTTAGACGATTTCCGTCCAAGCTCTGCTTCAATCTCGCGCGACTGGCGCGGGTGGAGCTTCGGACGTGCCGATTTCACAAGCAGACGACAGCCATCGCGTCGCATTTGGCGAAGCCGCGCGCGTCTGGCTTCGAGTGGCGGCGCTCAGCTTCGGCGGTCCAGCAGGACAGATCGCGGTAATGCACCGCATCCTTGTTGAAGAGAAGCACTGGATCAGCGAGACGCGATTCCTGCACGCGCTGAACTACTGCATGCTTCTACCCGGCCCCGAGGCTCACGAACTCGCCATCTATATCGGCTGGCTTCTGCATCGGGTGCGTGGCGGCATCGTTGCCGGAACATTGTTCGTTCTGCCCGGTCTCATTACGCTTAGCGTTCTAAGTTGGGTCTATGGGTCGTTCGGGCATGTGGGCGTTGTCCACGCGCTTTTCTTCGGCGTCAAGGCGGCTGTTCTGGCGGTCGTGCTGGAAGCTGTGGTGCGCGTCGGCAAACGCGCACTCAAGAGCAAAGCGCTGTTCACTACCGCAATGCTCGCTTTCATTGGCATCTTCTTCTTCGCGCTGCCGTTTCCACTAATCGTTTTCGCGGCGGCGGTAATCGGCTTCATAGGCAACAGGCTCAGGCCCGAGTGGTTCAAGGCGGGCGATAGTCACGGTGCGGCTAAGGATGGCAGCCAAGCCACTGTTGACAGGATATTCGAGGAGGGCATGCCCTCGCACGTCCGTCCGTCGCTTGCGCGCTTCTTAAAGGTGTTTGTCGTTGGCGGCGTCATTTGGCTCGGCCCGCTGGCGCTGCTGCTCTGTCTGCTGGGCGCAGACAACGTCTTCACGGCGATTGCAATCTTCAACAGCAAGATGGCGGTGGTGACCTTCGGCGGCGCTTATGCCGTGCTTGCCTACATGGCCCAGCAAGCGGTGGAGTATTACCATTGGCTTCGGCCCGGCGAGATGCTGGTGGGCCTTGGTTTTGCGGAAACCACGCCCGGCCCGCTTATCAGCGTGGTGCAGTTCGTTGGCTTCATGGCCGCGTTCCGTCATCCCGGCACGCTCTATCCCACACTTGCGGGTTTGCTCGGCGGCGCGTTGGCGATGTGGTCAACTTTCGTGCCGCCGTTCATCTGGATATTTCTCGGCGGCCCCTACATTGAAGCGTTCAACGGTAACAAGGCGCTGAACTCTGCATTGTCTGCCGTTACCGCTGCTGTCGTCGGCGTCATCCTCAATCTCGCCATATGGTTCGGCTTGCACACGCTGTTCGCGCGCGTCGTGGAAATGCACGGCTATGGCTTTACCGTAGGCCTTCCTATCCTCGCGACTATCGACTGGCCCGCGCTCGTGCTCTCGCTTGGTGCCATCCTCGCCATGTTTCATTTCAAAACCGGCATGATCCCGACGCTCGCAGTATGCGCGGCGCTTGGTGTCGCCTTTTATTTCGCAATCGGCATTACCTGAAGTCCGTCCCCCAACCAAAGGAGAAATCATTATGTCATCCCCACTCGACCGCCGTGCGTTTTTCGGAAACACCGCGCTTGCCGCTGCCGCGACAGTCGCCGCCACGTTGCCGTCCGCAAGCGCGAGCGCAGCAGACCTGAAGGTGGCTGTCCCTGCACCTTATGCCTTCAGGCAAATGACATTTGACGCCAAGCTCGTCAAAGGCATGTCGTCAAAGCTGCTCGTCAGCCACTACGAGAACAACTACAAGGGCGCGGTCAAGCGGCTGAACGCTATTCAGGCGCAACTGGCCGCACTCGACTGGGCAACCGCGCCGGTCTTTGTCATCAATGGGCTCAAGCGCGAACAGCTCATCGCCATGAACTCGATGATTCTGCATGAGCTTTATTTCGATGCGCTGAGCGACGAAGGCGGCGACCCCAAAGGTGCATTGGCGGTGGCGATCAAGCGCGATTTTGGCAGCATCGAACAATGGCGCGCGGAGTTTTCCGCGATAGGCAAAGCGGAAGGTGGCGGCTCGGGCTGGGTGATCCTCTCATATTCGCCGCGCGACAAGCGCCTTGTGAATTGCTGGGCCGCCGATCACACGACGACGCTGGCGGGAGGCGTTCCGATCCTCGTTCTCGACATGTATGAACATGCCTATCATATGGATTACGGAGCTAAGGCCGGTGACTACGTCGATGCCTTCATGCAAGGTATTCGCTGGGACAGCCCCAGCCGGATTTTCGAGAGCCTTTGACCGGAAGCGAATTCGGAGTTTTCCATGCGTAGAACGCAACTGGCGTTAGTCGCGCTGCTTTTCGCGATGAGCAATGCGCAAGCCGAAGCACCGAAATTCGACAGCCGTTTGTTTTCCTTGGTTGCGGACGTGCCTCTCGGGCCGTCCGCGAACAGGATCGACTATCAAAGCGTCGATCCGCAGGCAAAGCGCCTTTACGTCTCGATGATGGGACCTGGAAAGCTTCTGGTATTCGACATCGGGGAAAACAAGATCGTGCGGCAGCTTGACGGCTTCCCGAAGGTTACGGGCGTGTTGGTAGTTCCTGAACTGCACCGGGTATATGCGAGCGTGCCGGGCGCGGGCGTGGGCGCGTCCCTGACGGTAGGACTGGGCATGCTCGGGCTTTCATCGGGTCACGGCGCGGTCGGCATCGTGGATACCGATACGCTGAAAGAGATTGCCCGGTTGCCGGGCGGTGTCTTCCCGGATGGGATTGCATACGACCCGAAGGAGAAACGGATATTCGTATCCGATGAGTTGGGAGGAGCGGTTTCGATCATCGACGCCGCCTCCAACCATTTCGTTGCGCGCATGCCCGCCGGGGGCGAGGTTGGAAATGTCCGCTATGATCCCGTTACATCCAATCTCTATGCCCCCATCCAATCGAAAAACGAACTAGAAGCGTTTAGCCCACAGAAGGGGACGCGCATCGCAGATTATCCGCTTGCCGGTTGCGACCATCCGCATGGGTTGGCCATCGCACTGGGCGCGGCCATCGGATACGTCGCCTGCGATGGGAACGACGTTCTTACGGTGGTCAATCTGGTGACCGGGAAGGTTTTACTTCGTCTTCCGGTCGCGCACGATCCTGACGTTCTCGCCATCGACCCATCCGCCAGAAGGCTTTATGTGGCAGGTGAGTCCGGCAATCTATCGACCTTCGATATCGCACAGCCCGATGAACCGAAAGCATTGGGAGATACATTCGTCGGGCCGGACGCACATTCGGTTGCCGTCGATCCTGCAACTCATAAACTTTATCTCCCGCTCAACGAGCTGAACGGCAAATCCGTCATGCGAATACTCGCACCGAAGCCGTGATCTAAGAGTGGCCATGCCTATGATGTAGGTCCGGGTAATGCGCGTGTTTGTGCATCATTGGCGCGTGATGATGCCAATGGCTGTGCGGCTCGCCGGGCGGATCGTTAGGGCCGTGCGCGTGCTGGTGATGCGCGTCATGGACGTGCCGATGTTCGTGATCCATCGCTTCATGTGTGTGTTCATGGGCGTGGGCCTCTGTCAGGTGGAGATACAGCCCAAGCGCCATCAGCGTGCCTGCGACCAGCAACCGCGCGGTGAACGGCTCGCCCAACATCAGCACGGCAAGCAGCGCCCCGATGAAAGGTGCGGTAGAGAAGTAGGCCCCGGTCCGCGCGGTCCCCAAGTAGCGCAGTCCCAGCACAAAGAATACGAGACTGACACCATAGCCGAAGAAGCCGACAATGGCTGCGCCCGCGAGCGCGGGCAGTGGCGGCAAATGCGCGCCTAAAAGCATCGCCAGCAGGAAGTTCACGCTGCCGGCAACCAGCCCTTTTATAAGCGTGATTTGCACCGGGTCGGCAGAACTCAGCTTGCGGGTGAGATTGTTGTCAATTCCCCAAGCAACACATGCGCCAGCGATGGCGAGCGCCCCGAATCCGAAACCCGCTGGTCCACCCTGCCATGACAGCAACAGCGCGCCCGCGAGAATAGCGAACGCGCCGAGCAACAAGCGGCGATCCACGTTTTCGCGGAACACGATCCACGCAATCGCCATCGTCGCCAGCCCTTCGAGATTCAGCAGCAACGCAGCGGACGAAGCCGTCGTGCTGGCAATACCCACCATCAGGAGAACGGGGCCGACGACACCACCGGAGAGAATGATAAGCCCAAGCCACGGCAGGTCCGCACGGGTAAGGGAAGCGTCTGTGCGTTCCATGCCAAAAAATCGCCGCGCCAACTGCACAATGCCGAGGCCGACGCCAGAGCCGAGATAGAGCAGCCCCGCCAACAGCCACGGAGTTGTCCCGCTGCCGAGCAGCAGCTTGGCGAACGGGGTGCTCGCTCCGAACAGCACGGCTGAAGCGATGGCAAGCGGCGCACCAGGCCACGCGAGGAAACGGAGCGGCATGCCCTATCCCAATAGAAATCGCCGTAACCTATCACACGCCCGCGAACTTGCGCACGTCGCGCGCAATGCCTTCTAGATCGGCGGCGTGTTTATTGACTGCGTCAAGATTTCGAATGTCCGGCGTGCCAAAGGCTCAATCGACGCAGACAACGCAGCGATGTGTCATGCCGAACCGGCAAAGCGCGGCCCAAAGAGGAATGAGTCGCTGCGCAAGTTCCACAAATCATCTCGTTAGCGGTCTATCGCGCAGTTGCAGCACGCTTACATCAACGCAGGCCGTCGGTTGGTCTCCGACGTTCCCCAGCTCAAATGTCGGTTAGCCATTAGAACAATGAGATGATTGTGCTGGACCCCGCCATTAAGATTACAGCTAGATAAAATTTGTGGTTCGAAGGCGTTCCGATCTTGCGAAAGGCACAAAGCTAACGGACCAATCCACTACATTTACCGCTTCCGGAAGGCGCGGTGTGGGAGAACCCGAGAAACGCAGACCTTACAAAGTAAGATCGTTAAACGAAAGTTGAAAGCCTATGGGCAATACGAGGCTCAAGCGCACTGCACCTCCCTTGCTGACGCTAACTGGAATGGGGGCTGCGTTCGGACTCGCTTCGTGTTGCGGGCTTCCATTCTATTTCGCGGCACTCGGCATCGGAACGGCATGGCTGGGTGACATCGGCATCTATACCGACTTTCACCGGTCAATATTCATAGCCGTGGCTATCGCCGGATTAATCGGCGGCGCTGTGTTGCTCTTGTGGCAGCGCAGGACCATGAAACCACTGACATTCTGGCTTACCGCCGCAGGCTGGTTAGTGGGCGTCGGCTTTCTCTATCTTGGTCTCGCATATGTCTGAAAAAATAATTCTGGAATCGACTCTGACGTGTCCCAAATGTGGCTGTGACAGCCGTGAGACCATGCCGACCGATGCTTGCCAGTTCTTCTATGATTGCGCCGGCTGCGGGACGCTGCTCCGACCCAAAGCAGGCGATTGCTGCGTGTTCTGCTCATACGGGGATGTACCTTGCCCTCCCGTGCAAAAATCAGGTCGGTCCTGCTGCGAAAATTCAAATTGAGATATATCGCAACCGCCCTCGCGGGCCGGATTCGATGTGAGTAAGCTGAACCGACACTATTGAAGCAGGTCGAGCGGCTTACCCCGTCTGAGTAACACGGGGGGCTGTAAATACATTGAACCGTCGGCACCCAAGTCGCGGGGGCTGCACTCGGCAATAGGGTCACCTCCCCCCAAGATACCTCTCGAAAGGTATCCTGCTTGACACCGATACCTATCGGTCTGGTTCTAATTCCACCGGCAGATTGATTCACACCTCCGCAAATCCGGAGAGGGGGACATGCCGGTAGATGCAGGGGCATACAGAGACCCCTCGCCATATCCCCCGGAGGGTGTCCTCCTTGACAGGGGGATATCCCCCCAGAGCTATAAACCAATCGGCAGATTGATTCGTGCCTTCGCGAATCCGGAGAAACCAGCCATGCCGATAGATACAGGGGCCTACAGAGGCCCCTCACCATACCCCTCCAGAGGAGTTTGCCTTGACGGGGGGAGACATCCGTATGGTCTTAATTCCATCGGCAATTGTGATTCGCAGATTTGCGAACCCACCCATGGAAGCTATGCCGATGCATTCTGAGATCGCTATTATTCCTGACCAGTCGGCACTGACGCCTTGCGCCGTCGGTATCGACAGCCTGTACCTCTCGCGGTTTGCAGATGGCCTGGGTATCGACTGGGAACGGCTGCGCTACGAAAAAGAACGGCTGCATGCCAACACCGCCGCCACCCATGCCGAACTTGCGCTAGGCAGCGAGACCTTTGCGCTTCGCCGTGGCGGACAGAAGCCTTACAGCTTTGTGCTGAGCAACAAGGCGTTCACCTTGCGCCTTGGCGAGCGGATTACCCCTTGCTGCCATGCGCAGATAAGTTCTCAGCTTTTGTGGACCTGCGGACTGGACGGCGCGCTGGAACGCTTCAACGCCTTTTGGGATAGCCTCAAATCGAGAGCGACCCGTCCCGACGTTGTCAGCCGCGTCGATGCGGCATTCGACTTTGCCGTTGGCGAGCCGCGCTTGCGCGTGGAGGATTTCGTCAGCCAAGCCGACAAGGACGCGACTTGGCGCGAAAATCAGACACCGCAATCGTTTCAATTCGGAAGATCGGACGTTGTCTGCCGGGTTTACGACAAGGTTGCGGAGATCAAAGAGCAAAGCGAGAAGTTCTGGCTCTACGATATCTGGGGAACCGATCAAGGCGTTTGGCGCGGCGAATTCCAAATCCGGGGCGTGCGTCTCAAGGAAGCGGGCATCGGCACGCTCGACCAGATGCGGGCTTATCTTCCGGGATTGGTGAGGCATCTTGCGCGTCATCACACATCACTCCGCGAACCAACGAAAGATACCAACCGCTCGCGCTGGCCGTTGCATCCAATGTGGCGCGGCATCATCGAAAGCACGGATCAACTCGTAAGAGCGCCGGACCATCCACCGCCGCCGCTGTTGTCGGGTTCTGAATACCGCCTCGCGCAACAGTCGCGTTCGATCTATGGGCATTGCAAAGCCATTGCCGCGACGCTTTCGGAAGATTACCCGGACGATCCTGTTACTTTTGAAGAACTGCTGGGGCGTATGGGATACCTACTGAATAGGTATCATTCGCCCGAACTTTGGCGCGCTGACGTCTGCGCCAAGGCGCGCAAAAGGGCACTGGGTCTATGAGTGCCCGTCATGAACCTGGCCCTCTCCCGGCCAATGACAACCAGCGCCGCCACAAGCCCTTGAGAGTTGTGGTCGCTATACCGCCAGACCTGCCTATCCAGATGTCGGAAGTTGATGTCATCGCACAATTGCTGAACTCTTTGCCCGCCAACGACAATGAGGAACCGGGATGAGCAAGCGAGTGGCGGTCTATGCGCGGGTATCGACCACGCGGCAAGCGGAGAGCGATATCTCCATTCCCGATCAGATCGCCCATGCAAAGCGATATTGCGAGTCGCGCGGCTGGCACATTGCGCGCGAGTTTGTCGATGCTGGCGCAAGCGCGCGCGACGACAAGCGGCCTCAGTTCCAAAGCATGCTGCAAACGGCTTGCACCGATCCATCGCCCTTTGACGTGGTGCTGATTCACAGCCAGTCGCGATTGTTCCGGGATTCCGTCGGCTACGCCGTCACCCGTCGCCGGTTATCCAAGCACGGCGTGTCGTTACTCTCCATGACGCAGGATTTTGGCGAGGGGCCATCGGCGGAGTTTGCCGAGACCATTCTCTCTGCCGCCGATCAATACACCAGCGCGGAAACCGCCAAGCACGTCACGCGCACGATGCTGGAAAATGCGCGGCAGGGATTCTGGAACGGCTCGCGCGCACCATTCGGTTATCGCACCGTGGAAGTGGAGAAGCGCGGAGAGCGGAGCAAAAAACGTTTGGAGATCGATCCCAAGGCGGCGGAGACCGTGCGGCTGATCTTCAAATTGTTTCTAGAGGGTGACGGCACCTCGGGCCCAATGGGCATCAAGGCTGTTGTTAACTGGCTCAACACGCGCAAGCTCACCAGCAAAGACGGCAAGCCGTTCTATACCGGGACCGTGCATAAGATTCTGACACATGAGACCTACTGCGGTGTTCATCACTACAATTGCACCGATAGCCGGACCCGAAAGGCACGCCCCAGAGAGGACTGGATAGCTATCCAGGTGCCGCCGATTGTCTCCGTGGATACCTATCGCGCTGTGAAGGCGCTGTTGCATGAGCGCAGGCCTTCCGTGACACCGCCGCGCATCTCGACAAGCGATGTTCTTCTGACCGGCTTAGCCCGCTGCGAAAGCTGCGGCGGGGCCATGATGATCCGCACGGGAAAAGGCGGGCGCTATCGCTACTACGCCTGTGCGGGACACCGTCTCAAAGGCCGTTCAGCGTGTTCCAATCCGGTCGCGATCCCGGAAGCGCAATTGAACGGTCTGGTCATCGGGGCGCTGGCGGACCGGTTGCTAACGCCGGAGCGTCTCCCGGTCCTATTGCGCGAGGCAATCAAGCACCGCAAGACGCTCAACTCTGGTAATCTTCATCGCCGGTCCAGTCTGTGCAAACAGTTGAAGGAAACGGACGCCCAAATCCGCAGGCTGTACGCCGCCCTCGCCGAGGGCACCGTCTCCAACACGCACTCATTCCGGGAGGTTCTGAACGCTCTGGAAGCCAAGAGAGACGAAACCCTCCGCCTTCTCAGCCTGCTTGAGGTCGAGGCTCCCCCTCACCGCCACGCCCTTTCCAAAGCCCAAGCTGAGGCCGTTGCCGCGAAGCTCAAGCGTGGCCTGCTTGAGGCTCCGCCGCCGATGCAGCGCCGCTATGTGCGGGGGTTGGTGTCGGAGATTTTGGTGGATCGCGAAAAGGCCCTCATATCCGGGCCGAAAGCATCTTTGGCTGCCACGATCACAGCCGGAAAGCATAAAGACGAGGTTCGCAGTTTTGTTCGTGAATGGCGCACCCGACAGGATTCGAACCTGTGACCTCTGCCTTCGGAGGGCAGCGCTCTATCCAGCTGAGCTACGGGTGCCTGAAGCGCTGCTATAGCGCAACGCGGTCAGGCCCCGCAAATCAGGTTTATTTCACCGTCGTCAGTTCCTTCATCAGCCGGTAGGTGAACTCCACGGTCTGATAGAAATTGCCGATCTCGTCGCGCTCGTCGCGGCCATGCGCGCGCACATCGTCGATGTCGCTCCAGCCGCCGCCCACGCCATAGCTGGGCATGCCGGCCGCGCGGGTGAAGATGGAATCGGATGCGCCCGCCGCCATGGTGGGCATGACCGGAATGTCCTTGCCCCACATCTCGTGAACCACATTGGCGATGGAGCCCATCACTTTGGGATCCGGCACGGTTTCCGGCGCGGGCTGCACCGGCTCCAGCAATGTCACCTTGATGCCGGGATCGCCGGCGGCCTTGGCGATGGCCGAACGCACCTGTTCCGTGCTTTCCCCCGGGAAGACGCGGCACTGGATCGTGGCATCCGCGCTCGACGGCAATGCGTTCTCCTGCACGCCGGCTTTCAACATCGTCGCGACGCAGGTGGTGTGCAGGATCGCGTTGATGGACGTGTCCTTCGCAAGCCGCGCGGCGACGGTGTTGTCCAGCGGCTCTTTCGAGATCGCGAGCAGGTCGGCCTTGCGCTGACCGCTGGATTGCTGCGCGACGGTTGCAAAATAGGCGCGCGTGGTGGCGTTTGTCTTGTAGGGGAAAACGTAGTTGGAAAGCTTCGTCAGCCCGGCGGCCAGTTGATAGATCGCGTTGTCGGGGCGCGGCTCGGAGGAGTGACCGCCCTTGTTCGTCGTCTCCATCTTGAAGGTCATGTAGGTTTTCTGAACGGTCTCAATCGCGAAATCGATGCGCTTGCCGTTCTTGATCTCGCCCGATCCGCCATCCGGATTGATGACGAGGCCGGCATCGCCCACCAGATCCTTGCGGTGCTGCACCAGGAAGTTCGGGCCATCTTGTTCGAGGCCCACTTCTTCATCCGCCGTGAAGGCGACGATGATGTCGCGGTCGGGAACATAACCTTCCTTCTTCAGGCGAATGAGCGAGGCGGCAACGGCGGCGTCTTCATCCTTCATGTCGGACGTGCCGCGGCCGTAGAAGTAACCGTCCTTCTGCGTGAATTTGTAAGGGTCGAGACCTTGCGACCAATCTTCCTTTTTCGCATCCACCACATCCATGTGGCAGATCCACATGACGGGCTTGCCTTTGCCCTTGCCTTTGATGCGCACCACAACATTCACCTGGTGCGGATATTTCGTCTCCGGCGCGATGTGGATATCGGCATCGGTGAAACCGTTCGCCTTCAGATATTTCACCACCACATCGGCAGTACCCTTGGTGCCGATGTCATGCACCGAGCGCACCTCGACCAGATCGCGGAAAATGTCATGGGCGAGCTTCTGGTTGTCGGCGGGCGGCACCGGGCCGGATGGGGGAATGTTGGCGGGACCGGCTGCGCCCAGCAGCGATGCGAGCGCCAATACAGATGCGGCTGGAACGACGGTGCGCAGAGTCTTTTTCACGATTTTCCCTCACTGGTTTGTTTTGTGCGCGGGAGGCTACGCCCCGGCGCGCGGTTCACGCAATTGCCGCCAGTGCGGCATCCACGGCCTGCATCGCATGGCCCCAGACGCTGCGTTTCCATTCCGGCGTATCGACATAAAAGGCGTCGCGGATTTCGCGCTTCACCGCGGGCCAGTCCGGATCGTTGGGCCGGGCGTTCTGATGAAGCCAGTTGTCGCGGCGGATGGCGGTGAAAACATCGCGCGTCGGCTTGGTGCCGACTTCCAGCGCCGCGAAGGTGAGCTCCTTGCCTTTCATCCATTTGGCGACGGCCTGATCGACCGTGCCTTGCAGCGGCGGCGACAGCGATTCGCCCGCCTCGCTGGATTGCACATTGCCCCACATGGCGGAGGCGCGCTTATAGGCATCGCTGCCCGGCAGATCTTCGGTGATCATTTCCGCCGCGCCGCTTTGGCCAAGGCCGGTGTGAAAATCGATGGCGACAAGGCGGCTCACGCCTTTCAGCTCTTCGCGGAACACGTCTTTGAGCATCAGATGCGACCAGCTTTCGCGCTGGCCGCCGAAATAGACGCCCTGAGGATGCTTGTATTGCCCGGCACTGATCGCTTCCTGCAGCTTGAACGCGCCGTGGCTGTCGGAATAGGCGCGCAGCACCGCGTTCGCCGCCTTCATCGCCTCGCGCGACAGGCCAGTGAGCTCGATCGCTTCGCGCAATTCGTCATAAGCATCGTTCTTCGGCGGATGCTGGAAATCGGCGAAGTTGCGGTTGATGTCGGCATTGTCTTCATTGACGCGCCGGTCCCAGGAAAAGCCGTGAGGATTCAGCGCGTGCAGCAGAACGATCCTGGTTCCTTTCGGCGCGCGCTGCGCCAAACCTTCGCGCAGCAAACCGGTTTGCACGCCGGACCCGAAATAGCCTTCCACGCCATGCGTGCCGGAGATCAGCAGCAGCGCCGTTTTCGCATCGCGCGCGCCGATGGTGGTTGTGTCGAGAAAGAGCGGTTTTCCGTCCGCGCCTTTTTCGGACGGATGCAAGCGGCTGGTGACGCCCAGACCGGCAGCCTCCGCCGCCGCGATGAACGCGTGGCGCGCTTCGCGGTAATCATGCGGAAAATGATGTTCGATTGCAGTCATCGCGGGCCTATAGTCCAGCCGAAATTTCAGAGCCTGTCGAGATGAGCGCGTTCGGTTCGCTGGAAGAATTGCGTGCACGGCCGATTCCGGATCAGTCGCCGATCCGGGGCAAACCGCCAGGCTGGCGCGCGAAAATCGCGATAGACCGCGCCAGCGCGGCGTTTTCGGAAAGCCTTGTCGACATCCGCGCGTATGGTATCGCGGGCGAGAATTTTTACCATGCGACGCGCAACCCGCCCTATTGGCAACGCATCGAAGGCTCGGTACCGGATCTGCTGGCACGCCAATCGGTCGTAGAGCATCTGGTGAAGGTGAACGCGCGGCTCAAGCCGTTCGGTCTCGAACTCCACGTGTTCGACGCATGGCGCCCCCGCGCAGTGCAGGCTTACTTTCACGATGTATGGGTGCCCCGCGAATTGCAGAAACGCGATCCGTCCCTGACCGGCGAAGCCCTGATGCGCGAAGTTGGCCGCTACTGGTCCGCGCCGACGGCGAACGAAGATGCGCCAGCGCCGCATTCCACCGGCTCGGCACTCGATCTCACCTTGCGCTGGACCGGGGGCGATCCGCTCTGGATGGGATCGCTGTTCGACGACGCCTCGCCCATCGCCCATCGCGACCGGATGGAGACGCATGCCGATCCGATGAGCTTCTCCGACACCGAAGCGCGCGCCAATCGGCGGCTGCTGCATTGGATCATGAGCGAGGAGGGTTTCGTCGGCTATTCCGAGGAGTGGTGGCACTTCTCTTATGGCGACCAGTATTGGGCCGGGATCAGCAATGCGCCGGCCGCGCTTTATGGCAAGGCGAAGGACTGATCCGCTTTGTCTATTTGACGGTGAAGCGGAACGCGCCATCCCAGTCGCTGCCCGGCGGATTCTTCTCGAACCAGGCGATGCGCGCCAGATGCAGGTCGTAAAGCTTCTGGCTGGCGCCCGAAAGCTTGCGGCACTGGTCGATCAGTTCGCGCGCCTTGTTCCATTGCTGCGCGCGCACCGATTCGAAGATGTGGTCGTGGAACGTCGCCAGCGCGCGGAATTTCGGTGAGGCGCGCACCAGGGGATTGCCGAGGATAGCGAACAGTTTCACCGGCTCGTCCCGCGGCCCCGCCGCGATGAAATCGACTTCGAGGAAGGCATAGCCGCGTTCGGCGGCCTTGCGGGTGTCGTCGGTGACGACGATGGCCGGGCCGTAGCGGTCGGAAAGTTCGCGCGTGCGCTCGGCAAGAAGCGTGCAATCGCCGGTGACGGAATAGGAAGTCTGGCCATGCGCAACGAAGCCGCCGGTGATCGCCTGCCCGGTGGAGATTCCGATTCCGATTTCCATGAAGGTAAACGCCGTGCCGTCGAAGCGCCGCTCCTGCGAAAGCTGTTCGTTCACCGTGGCGATGGCGACCGTCATCGCCTGCGCGGCATCGCAGGCATGGATCGCATGCTCGCCGTCATCCAGCGGCGCGTTCCAATAGGCCATGAAGCTTTCGCCGCTGAGATGGCCGATGGTGCCGCCATGCTCCAGCGCCGCATCGACCAGCGGCCCCAGCGCGGCGTTGATCATGCGCGTGAAGTCTTTGGGATCGTCCTTGAAAGACTCCGCGAGTTCCGCGTAACGGCGCAGCCCCACGGAGAGGCACGTCACCATGCGCGACTCGCCCTCAAGCTTCAGCAGCGAAGGCTCACGCGAAATGCGATCCAGCGTAGGCACCGGCAGCATGCCGGCAAAAGAGCGTTTCAGAACGCTGCGGGTGCCCGTGATGTTGGCCACGCGCGCGCTGAAGCCGCCGAACCAGCAGAGCGCCAGCGCAATCGAGGGCGTCGCCGTATCGAGCAGGACATGGTTGTTGGTGAACAGCACCCAACCGAAACCCTGTGCCGCAGCGATCAGCACAAGCGCGAGCGCACCGCCCCAAAGGACGCCGGCCCGCTGCAGGAGCAGGATGAGCGCCGCGCCCGCGACCGCGAGGAACACGAGTTGCGGCAAATAGCCGGCGCTTTCGCTCAGCGATTGACCGAGCAGGACATTCTCCAAAATCTCCGCATGGATATCGCCGATGCTTTTCATCCCGGCGGAGGTCTTCACGCTGTCGCCGGGCGGCGCGATCACGACGATGGTGTTCTTCAGATCGGGCGACGCCACCGCATCCATCACCGAGGAGGCATTCAGCGCGCGGGCCGCCGGATCGCGCGCGAACCAGATCGTTATCGCGCCGTCGCGGCGTGTCGGAACGATGAAACCGCCGAAGGCGATGTTGGCGATGCGCGGCTTGGCGTCCACGCCGGGGATCGTGCCCTGCGCGCCATGCGCCGTCATGGGCGCCAGCGCGTTGCGCAGCGCTTCGGCATCCAGCGACGGCACCGTCATGTCCCCCAGGCGATAGACGAACGGTACGCTGCGCAGCACGCCGTCGCGGTCTGGTTCCAGATTGAGCGCTCCAGCACCGGCGCTTGCGGTTTCCAGCAGAGGCAAGGCGCGCGAGGCGTAGCGGTAGCGCTGTGCATAGAAAAGAGGATCGCTCGCGCCATCGGCCGCGATCCTGGCTTTGCTGACGACGCTGTCGTCGCCGAAATCGTCGCGCAAGCTGAAGCCGGTGATGGCTTTGACGCCTGCGAAAGACGCCCCAAGCGCTTCGTCCGCCGACACCATGGTGTTGAGCGCATCGCGCGCTGCATCGTTCTGCGGACCGGGCGGCAATTGCGCGGCGAAGCGCTGCGGCGAAGCCGGATCGTTCGCATCCAGCGCGAAGGCGTAGACGATGATGGGGGCGCCGGCTTTTTTCAGCGCCTCCGTCGCGCGCGTCAGCGTGTCCGACGCCCAGGGCCATTGGCCGTATTTCGCCACCGCTTTGTCATCGAGGACCAGCGTGCGCACATGATAATGACCGCGCGCGATCGGGTCGGCGTAAGGCCGCGGCCGCTGCTGCTGGTAGAACCCATATTCCAGACCGGAAAGCCGCGTCGCTGCGCCGCCCAGATCGAGCGCGAAGATGGCCGCCGCCAAGGCCAAAAGGCCAAGCGGCAACGCCCAGATGGAGATGGAATTTGCCCCGCCGCGCATGAATCCCCGGGGCAGCTCTTCCGGCGGGTCCGCCCGTTCAGCCCGCGTCTGCCCGTAAACCATATCCTATGGCGCAGAACCGGTTGAAGGGGAAGGGAGAATCAGGAAATCCGCCCTGGACCGCAATTGTGGAGCATTCAAATTACAAATGCGTGACGCCTCCGTCATTTTCCTTGCGGGTGTCCGATCTTGCGCGTAGCCTTCCAGTGCCACATTCGAAAAACACCCGAGCGAGGACCCCCATGGAAAACATCACCAAGGATCCGGCCTACAACGCAGCCGATCCGACCGACTTTCCGGCGATGCTGGATGTGAACCGCTATGGCGCGCGCTCCACCGCATTCGACAAAATCATCAGCGCGACCCACGACCATTTCTGGGATCCGCTCGACAAGAAATATATCGACTTCACCAAGCCCTTCGACATGACGAAGGATTATCTCGTCAATCCGGAACTGAACGGCGATCTGAAGACCGCGATCGGCGACAAGCTGGACGAAGGCCAGAAGATCAAGCTCGCCAACATGGACACATGGTGGTCGCTGTCGTCGATCCTGCACGGCGAACAGGGCGCGCTCGCGCTGTCGGCGTCGCTCTGCCACATCCTGAAGGATCCGGGCGCGCAGGAATACGCCGCCAACCAGACGCGCGAGGAAGCACGTCACGTCACCGCGTTCAGCGCCTACATCAAGGCCCGCTGGGGCAAGCCGGTGCAGGTCGGTCCCGCGCTGGGAAATCTGCTGAACGAACTCGTGTCCTCGCCGCTGGTGTGGAAGAAGATCGTCGGCATGCAGATGCTGGTCGAAGGCCTCGCCATGGGCGCCTTCGCGACGATGTTCAAGGAAGCGCGCGATCCTTTGATGCGCCACCTGATGCAGCTCGTCATGACGGACGAAGCCTTCCATCACAAATTCGGAAAGATCTGGGCCGACCGCACTATCCCGCACCTCTCCAAGGGCGAGCATGAACAGATCGAAGACTGGGCCGCGCAGGTGTTCCAGGTGCTGCTCTACAATCTGGGCTCGCCGGACCAGAAAGCATGGATTTATCGGGAACTCGGCCTCGATCCGGTGTGGTGCCAGCAGGCGTTCATGGAAGCGATCACCGACGCCGCGATCCGCGAAGAGATGCAGGAAGCCACCAACATCTTCCGCGTGCTGGTGAAGACGCTGCTCAAGGCCGGCATCATCACCGATCGCACCAAGCCGGTTTATGCTGCCTATCTCGACATGCAGGAGCTTTACTCGGAAGGCGACCGCATGGTGGGCGATGACATCGCCGAAGAAGGCATCAAATATCTGCTGCAGCTCAACGGCGGCACCAAGCTGGGTGCTTCGCTGCTCGCAGCGGAGTAGAGAAGCTGCCCTCCCCTTGAGGGAGGGCCGACAATTTGCGCAGCAAATTTCGGGGAGGGGTCTGAACTATGACCCCTCCCCGAAATGCTTTCTCGCTCCCGCTCGAAAGATTTCGACCCTCCCTCAAGGGGAGGGTTATTTTCTTTTGAAGAACGCAAGCGCCGTGGCGGCGATGCCAAACACGAGGCACAGCCAGCCGAATACATCACCGATGCGGTCGTAGATTGTGTCGCCGCCGCGTCCATCGAGCGGCAGATCGCCGATCAATGTCTGGAATGGCCCCGTCGTCTTGGCGCGCGTCACGATGCGGCCATAGCGGTCGTTGAGCGTGAGGAGGCCATCGCGTGCATTGCGCACCATCGGCACGCCGTTCTCCACCGAACGCATAAGGGCGACGCGGCCGTGGCTCCAATCATCGATGTGGAAATCCCAGGCGGGCACGGCAAGCAACAAAGGATGCGTTGCCACCGCGTCGGATCGGATCATGGCGTGGAAATCCATGTCCTTGCAGATCTCCAGCCCGGTTCCGTTGGACAAGACCGTGGGCTGTTTGCCCGGCGTGAAGAAGCGCGTCTCCAGCCCCTGAATCAGACGGCGCTTCTGATACGTCACCGGCGTGTCATCGCCCGGCGTGAAAGCCCAGGACACATTGCGCTGTGCGCCGTCGACGGAGGCGTTTGCGCCCGCCACCAGCGTTGCGTCCGCAATGGTCGCGGCTTTCGCAAGCGTTGCCTGCACTTCGCCGCGCCATGCCGGCCCGACCCATCCGATATCCTCCGGCAGCACGATCAGCTTCACATTCTGGCCGTGCAGCTTCTCGATCTGGGCGGCATAGGCATCGAAGGCCTTCAACGTGATGGCCTTGTCGTCCTGCTGGGTTTTGCCGACCGCGTCATCGCTTTCGATCAGCGCGACGCGCAGCGTTCCGCCCGGCGGCGCGGACATGCGGATCGCGCCAAACGCTGTGTTCGCCGCGAAGAGCGCAATGGCGATGGTGGCTGGCGCGGGTGATTTGCTGCGCAGGCTGACAGCGATTCCTGCGGCGAAGGCACCCAGAAGAAACGTCACACCGACAAAACCCACCAGCGATGCGCTTTGGAGAAAAATCGGTGCGCCGATTTCCGCCGAAGATGGCGAAGACACGGCGCCACCTGATGCGCTGAAGGACGACGCAAAATCGATACCCGCCCACATCGCTGCGAAAGTGAACATCGCGGCAATTCCGCCAAAGCTCTGCTGCACGCGCTTGGCGGCGGTCACAGGGCCGGCGAAGACGGCGGCCGGTCCCACCAGAATCAGGATCATTACCGGCAGCGGCATCAATCCGCCATAAGCGCGAACCAGACTTGCCCCGCCCAGCGCATAAGCGAAGAATGCGACAACAAAACTCTGCCAATATTTCGTCGGCCCGAAAGCGAACCACAACACGGGAATTGGCGCGAGCCAGGCGAGCCACCATTGATCGCCGAGCCCGATCGAAAAATAAAAGCCAAGCGCGCTGAGCAGCGCGCAGCCAATCGCTATCATTGCAATCTCTCCGTCATGAAGCCTTGGGTGCTGCGCGCCGTGGCGCGCAGGTAGAGTGCGCGGAATTCCGCTTCGCCGCCGGCCATGCGGCCCGCGCGATAGAGCGTGATGAGGCCCTGGGACAACGCCGCATTCGTCACCAACACTTCGACGGGTGATGGCGCATCGATCACGCCCGCCGCAATCAACTCTTCTATCAGCCGAAGCTGCAGCGTGCCGGCCGGCGATTGACCGGCGAGAAAGTCGTCCGGATAGCGCCGCGCTTTTGTCGTATGGGTGAGGAAGGCCGCTTCATAGCGGCGGGGAGTCTTGAGCGCGAAATCCAGATGCGCTTCGCCAATAGCGCGGAGCCAGTCGAGCGGCGCTTGGGGCGGGATCGCGGCGACAATCGCTGACCACTCGCCGAGCGCGTCCAGCACCAGCGCGTCGATCAGCGCCTGCTTGTTTTCATAATGCCGATAGATCGCCATCGGCGTGATGCCGACCTCCTTGGCGATGTCCCGCATGGAAAGCCCTTCGGGGCCCTCCCGGTCGAAAGCCGCCTGCGCGGCGGCCAAGATCTGCTCTTTCGTATCCATGTATACAGTGTAGACGTCCTGAGATTCCTTTTCAAGGGCGGCATGTTTCATTGCATCTCGCCCGACTGCGCACTATGAATGAACGTTCATTCATATGAATGATCAGATGACTACAGGACTGACAAAGAAAAAGGCAGATGCGGCGGACGACAAGCGCGCCCGCCTTCTCGCCGCCGCGCTCGATCTGTTCGAGACGCGCGGCTTCGATGGCGTGGCGGTGCCGGAGATCGCGGCGAAGGCGGGGGTCGCCGTCGGCACGGTCTATCGCTATTTCGAAACCAAGGAAGCGCTGGTCAATGCGCTCTACCGCCTGCTCAAGCAGAGCTACAACGCGACCGTGCTGGCGCCCGTCGAACCCGGCCTTCCCACCCGCGAAATCTTTTCCGCCTATTGGCAGCGCATGACGGCATTCGCGCGCCGCAACCCGCATGCGATCCGCTTCATGGATCTGCATCACCACGGCGCCTATCTCGACGATGAAAGCCGCGCGCTGTCGCGGACCTATGCGAAAGCGGCGGAGAGTTTCGTGCGCGACGCGCGCGCGCGCGGCGACATTCGCGATCTCGATCCGGTGATGGTGGTGGCGCTGATGTGGGGCGCTGCCGCCGGACTCACCAAATTTTCCGCCAGCGGATCGCTCACATTCGATGCGCGGACCGCGAACGAAATGGAAGAGGCGCTGTGGCGCGCCATCGCAAACGAATAGTCGCCCATCATTTTAACGGAGGAATTTCAAATGGCACGCAAACGCAAGGGCGACGGACAGACCGCGCTTATCACCGGCGCTTCTTATGGCATCGGACTGGATCTCGCGGAATGTTTCGCGAAGGACGGCTACAATCTCATTCTCACCGCGCGCAGCGCCGATGCGCTGAAACAGGCGGCGGAGAAGCTTGCGGCACAATACAAGATCGCGGCCACGCCCATTGCGCTCGATCTGGGCGCGCATGGCGGCGGCACCGAATTGGCGAAGCAGATCGCCGCGAAGAATTTGAATGTCGATGTGCTGGTGAACAATGCCGGTTACGGCATCGCCGGCGCCATGGACGGATCGAAAGCGGAGGAACAGCTCGGCATGGTCGATCTCAATGTCCGCGCGCTGCTGGAACTGACGCAGATCTATTGGCCGTCCATGTTGAAGAGCAAGCGCGGCGGCGTTCTCAATGTCGCCTCCACCGCGGCCTTCCAGCCCGGCCCGCTGATGGCCACCTATTATGCCAGCAAAGCCTTCGTGCTTTCACTCAGTGAAGCCTTGTGGAAAGAAGCCGAAGGCACGGGCGTGCATGTGAGCTGCCTTTGCCCCGGCCCGACGGTGAGCAAATTCCGCGAGCGCGCGGGCACCGGCAAGACGAAGCTGTCGAATGCGGGCGCGGCCATGCCGTCCATGGCGGTGGCCAGGCAGGGTTACAAAGGCTTCCAGAAGAACACCCGCGTCGTCATTACCGGTTTGCGCAACCGGATTCTCGCCGGCGCCACGGCCTATCTGCCGCGCAACACATTGCTTGGGATCGTGAAGAACCTACAATCGCCGAAATGAGCGAGACGAAAATCGGCGATTTCGTCACCATCGCGCGCGACAGCGGCGTGGCGGTGGTGACGTTCGACCGGGGCGACGGGCGCAATGCGCTCTCGCGCCAGGCGATCCTCGAACTCACCCAGGCCGCGCATAGCTTCCGCGACGATCTGGAGACGCAGGCCGTTATCCTCACCTCCAAAGGCGCATTCACCGCGGGCGCGGATCTGAAAGATCCGGCGATGGACCGGCGCAAGGCGGACGGTTTGCTGGAGCGCCGCCACATGGTGCGCATCGGGCCTGATCTCTGCGATGCGTGGGAGAAGATGGAGCAGATCACCATCTGCGCCATCGAGAAATATTGCATCGGCGGCGGCGCGGCGCTGGCGGCCGCCTGCGACTTTCGCATCATGGCGCGCTCGGCGACCATGCGGCTGCCGGAGATTCCGCTGGGCATGAATATGAGCTGGCATTCCGTGCCGCGCATCGTCTCGCTTATCGGTCCGGCGCGCGCCAAGCGTTTCATTATGTATGGCGAAGACATCCGCGCGGAAGAGGCCGCGCTTTGGGGCCTGTGCGATGAGGTCACCGAAGATGGCGGCGCGCTGATCGTCGCTCACAAATGGGCGAAGAAGACGGCGAAGCTGCCGCCCAACGCCGTGCGCATGACCAAGCAGGCGGTCAACGCTGTCGCCAACGCGCTGCATCCCGCCACAACCTTCATGGACGCCGATCAATACGCGCTCGCCACCACCAGCGAGGATTATCGCGAGGCGATCAAGGCCTTCCTCGAAAAACGCGAACCGAAATTCACCGGGAGATAGACGTGACAGGACGAGTCGAAGGCAAGATTGCGCTCATCACGGGCGGCGCACAGGGATTGGGCGAAGCGGCGGCGCGGATGCTGGCGAAAGAAGGCGCGCGCGTCGCCGTCACCGATGTGAACATCGAAGGCGCGCGGAAGGTCGCGGATTCGATCAACGCCACGCGCAAAGGCGCCGCCATCGCCATCAAGCATGACGTCACGCAGCCCGAGCAATGGGTTCATGCGCTGGCGGAGGCGCATAAGGCGTTCGGCGGTCTGCATGTTCTGGTCAACAATGCCGGCATCAGCGCCGGCTCGGATGTGGAAGCCACGAGCTTCGAAGACTGGAAGCGCGTGCACGAAATCGATCTGGACAGCGTGTTCCTGGGCTGCAAATACGCCATTCCGATGATGGCGGAGACGGTGAAGGCGACCGGCCTGGGCGGCTCCATCGTCAACATCTCCTCCATCTCCGGCATCATCGCAGGGCACAACATGGCCGCCTACAATTCCGCCAAGGCGGCGGTGCGCCATCTGTCCAAATCCGTGGCGCTGCATTGCGCGCGCAAGGGCTATCGCATCCGTTCCAACTCCGTGCATCCGGTGTTCATCGCGACGCCGATCCTCGATCCGCTGGTGCAGCGGTTCGGCAAGGAAGAGGCCTATGCGAAGCTGGCGCGCCAGGTGCCGCTGGGCACTATCGGCGAGCCGGACGACATTGCTTATGCCGTTCTTTATCTCGCGAGCGATGAATCCAAATTCGTCACCGGCGCAGAGCTGAAAGTGGACGGCGGCATTTCGGCGATGTGACGCTTTTTGCCGGGCAGGACTTGCCGCGTATGCTGCGCAGCTTCTTCCACATTTGTCGCGAGAGTGTCGTGGGTAAGGTTTCGTTCAACCTGTTTTTGACGCTGGCGCGCGACCCGCAAATCGACATGACAGCGGCATAATCTTCGCTAGAACATCGATGCCGGAAGAATTCGGGCGTGTGATCCAACCGAATTATCTTTCCGGAGGTCGTCATGATTGCTGCCGCAGGCGCTGCAAGCCAATTGCTCTCCACGCTGCTGTCGAAGCTTTCGTCGAGCTACGCGCCGTCGTCTTCCAGCAGCACCACCCCCGCGCTCACCAGCGCAATGCAGCAGGCCATGCCGGGCGATGCGGCGCCGCCCAAGCCTGCGCCCAAGCCGCAACTCAGCGAGCAGACCTTGCTCGCGCTTGTGGCATTGCAGGCGCAAAACGGCGGTAGCGCCGCATCCAGCGGCGGGAGCACGGCATCATCCGATCCCGTGCAGAAACTTTTCTCCGCCATGGACAGCGATGGCAACGGTACCGTCTCGCAGAGCGAGATGGAATCCTACATCGAAAAGCAGGGCGGCACGCAGGGGCAGGCGGATTCGCTGTTCAGCGCGATCAATCAGACAAATTCGGCAACCAGCGGATCTTCCGGCATCAGCGAAAGCCAGATGGCGAGTGCGGTGTCCCAAGCGCAACAGGTTCAGCAAGCGCACCATCATCATCACCACAAGAGCGGCCGCGCGAACGAGCAAGCCGACAATACCGCCAACGCTTTGCTGCAAGCTCTGGACGGCAATGACGACGGATCGGTGAGCGAAGACGAATTCTCCAGCTTCATCACCGCGAATGGCGGCACTGCGGCGAATGCGTCCAGCGATTTCTCGGCACTCAACACCAGCGGCTCAAACGCACTCACCTCGGCGGATTTCGCCAAAGCTTTTAACGCCTATCAGACGCAGCAGAACACGCAATCGCCCGGTTCGATGGTTGTTTCGCTGTTGAACCAGCTCGCTGGGGCGAGTGGCGCGACGTCGATCAGCGCCTAACGCTTTTTCTGAAGCGCGACCTGCGCGAGCAGAACGCGCGCGCCTTTCTTGTGCAGCGCCTTGTCGGTCAACCGTTGCAGCCGGTCGGCGATCATGCCGACGTCCGGCTGCTCATAGGGACGCACTGCGGCGGCGGAGAATGCCATCAGGCTGCGCACATATTCGTCGCGCAACACCGGCAAGCCATGATTGACCTCAGCCCGCAGGCTCGCGTCGGGAACGTCCAAGCCGATGGCGACCAGCAGCATGCCTTGCGGACGGCCCGCATCCACAACCGTCACATACATCGGCTCGAGCATGATGAAGCTGTCGGACTGGGTTTCCTTATGATCGGGCGCGGGCTTATCCTCGGCCTGCGCCGGCAAGGCGGAAGCCGCCAACATCAGAAGGGCGAAGGTGAGGGATCGCATGGCGGTTCTCGCGCGTTCGCGCCGAAGGTGTGCCGCGAAGGTAAATTTGTCGTTTACGAAACTTGGCACGGAGAACACAGGCATGCGGATGATTGCGGGAATTTCCTTGATGGTGCTTGGACTTACTGCGGCGGCGCAGGCAGCAGGTGTGCCGGCTGATTATCCCGGCAAGCATTATTCGGTTTCCCCCTCCAATCTGCCCAAGCCTTTCATCACGCCGGCCGTCGACAATCGCTCCAAGACAGTCCCCCGTCCGGAAGGCGTGGCACCCGCCGCGCCCAAGGGCTTCACGGTTTCGGTCTATGCTTCGGGACTCACCAATCCGCGCTGGATGGCGCTGGCGCCCAATGGCGATGTGTTTCTGGCCGAACCGAAATCCGGATCGATCACGATCCTGCGCGGCACCGACAAGGCGACAACGGTCGCAACCTTCGCCACCGGCTTCGACCGGCCGCACGGCCTCGCCTTCCACGATGGCGCGCTTTATGTCGGCGACGTCCATGCGGTGTGGAAGCTCGCTTATAAAGATGGCGCGCTGAAAGCCGGCGCCAGGACGCGCATCACCAAACAGGATTTCGGCGGCACCGAATATCACTGGACGCGCAACATCGCCTTCTCGCCATCGGGCCAGCTTTATCTCGCCATCGGCAGCGGTGGAAATGTCGAAGACACCGAAGCGCCCACGCGCGCCAGCGTGCAGACGGTCAATGCCGACGGCACGCTCACGCCCTTCGCCACCGGCACGCGCAATCCGGTCGGCATCGCCTTCTATCCGGGCACCAGCACCGTGTGGGTGACGGTGAACGAGCGCGACGGGTATGGCGATGGCCTCGTTCCCGACTATCTCACCCATCTGGAGAAGGGTGGATTCTACGGCTGGCCCTATTCCTATATCGGCCAAAATCCTGATCCGACATTCGGCGCCAAGCGGCCGGACATGGTCGCGAAAGCCAAAACGCCCGATCTTCTTTTCCAGTCGCATTCCGCGCCGATCGGGCTTGTCTTCTATGAGGGCACGCAATTCCCCGCCGATTTCAAAGGCGACGCAATCGTGTCGCTGCACGGTTCATGGAATTCCGGCAAGCCCACCGGATACAAAGTCGTGCGCGTGCATTTCGCGAACGGCAAACCGGTTGGCGGCTACGAAGACTTTCTCACCGGCTTTGCGAAAACCGGAACGAGTCCCGCGCAAGTCTGGGGCCGTCCGGCCGGCCTTCTTGTCGCCAAGGATGGAAGCCTTCTCGTCGCCGACGACGCGGGAAAAACCGTGTGGCGCGTGGCCTATACGGGAAAATAGCAACGCGATAGATTCTCCCGGCACATGATGTGTCGGGGGATCTCATGCAGCGCCTGTTCCTGAACCCGCAAGGCCGTTTGCGCCATTTCTGGCGCACGGGGATATTCTTCGCGCTGTCCGCCTTCATCGCGCCATTCCTGCTGCAATATCCGTTCGTGCCGGTGCAGAAATGGCTGCATATCGGCGATGGACTTTCCGCCGACGCCATCGCCTTCGGCGAAGCGATCAATCTTCTCGTCGCGCTGATCTGCACACTTCCCTTCGCGGTCTATGAGCATCGCGGTTTGTTGAGTTACGGCTTCCCGTTGCGCAGCATGTTGGGGCCGCGTTTGTGGGAAGGCTTTATTGTTGGTGTCGTGATGGCGGGGCTGGTCGCCATCGGCATGATCGCGCTCGGCGGCATGCAGATCAAAAGCTTCGCGCTCCATGGCGAGGCGCTTGTCTATGCGGGGCTCGCCTGGCTTGGTGCGAATGTGCTCGTGGGACTCGGCGAAGAATATTACTTCCGCGGCTATTTCCTGCAGTCGCTGTGGCGCAGCATCGGCTTCTGGCCGGCCGCGCTCGTCATCGCGGCGATCTTTGCCGCCGCGCATTATTTCTTCAAACCCGGCGAGAACATCTGGGACGTCATTACGCTGGTCACGTTGAGCCTGTGGCTTTGCTACACGGTGCTGCGCACCGGCAATCTGTGGTTCGCGGTCGGCTTTCACATCGCATACGACTTCATGCAGTTTTTCGTCATCGGCACGCCCAATGGCGCGCAGATTCCGCAAGGGCGCATGTTCGATGTGACGTTCAACGGACCCGCCTGGTTGACGGGCGGCGTGCTCGGTACGGAGGCGAGTTTTCTGATGTATCCCCTGATTTTGGCGGTCTGGGTCTATGTCTGGTGGCGTTTCCGGGGACGTCCGGACTTCGTGCCCACCGCGCCTTGACGGGTTGACCCCGGCTCCCTAAAACCCGGCGTCTCGCGAGGCGGACCCCTCGCGAACCCCGGTTTAGGGGCTGTAGCTCAGTTGGGAGAGCGCCTCGTTCGCAATGAGGAGGTCAGCGGTTCGATTCCGCTCAGCTCCACCAGTCTTCGCTGCGCAGCAGCGGAGACCGCCACGTCGTAGCTCGCGTAAGCGAGCGAAGGCGGGCCTCGGACCGCGCAGCTTCGCCTTGGCGAGCCACCCTCTACTCCTTATGTCTCTCTAACTTGCCCCGCCCGGAACCGCGCCGTTAAAAGGTTCCTGGCCTCACGAGAGTCTCACCATGCCCGCACCGATCTTCTCGCTTCTTCTTCTGCTGCTCGATCTTTACTGGTGGATCGTGCTGGCCTCCGTTGTGGCCAGCTGGCTGGTCTCGTTCGGCGTCATCAACGGCTACAATCCGGCGGCGCGTTCGATCCTTCGTTTCCTCGATGCGCTGACCGAGCCGGTCTATCGCCAGGTGCGCCGCATTTTGCCGCCGATGGGCGGCCTGGATGCTTCGCCGATCATCGTCTTCATCGGCGTGTGGTTCCTGCAGCAGGTCGTCGTCTGGCTGGCCGACCGCTACGCGATTTGAAACCCGTTCGTTTCGCCGTGAGGCTGACGCCGCGCGGCGGCCGCGATGCGATCGACGGCTGGGCGCAAGACAGTGCTGGAAAGAAACATCTGAAAGCCCGCGTCTCGCTGCCGCCCGAAGACGGAAAGGCGAACAAGGCGCTGATCGCGCTTCTGGCGAAAACGCTCAATATTCCAAAATCCACCATCCGCATTGCGTCCGGCGAGACATCCCGTCTCAAGACAATCGAAGTCGATGGTGATAGTGCAACGCTTGGCGCGAAGCTTTCGGAGCTGTGAGATGACGGGCCGCATCATTGACGGAAAAGCATTCGCGGCAGGCTTGCGCGCGCGCGTCCAGGAAGAAACCGCGAAGCTGAAGGCCGCGCATGGCATCGTGCCCGGGCTCGCGACGGTTCTCGTCGGCAACGATCCGGCGAGCGAAGTCTATGTCCGCAACAAGGGCAAGACGGCCGAAGCCATCGGCTTCAAATCCTTTCACTATGCGCTGCCGGAAAATGCGCCTGAAGCCGAAGTGCTGGCGCGCGTGAAAGCGCTGAACGACGACAAGGCAGTGCATGGCATTCTGGTCCAGATGCCGCTGCCCAAACAGGTGCGCGAAGCCGCCGTGCTCGATCTGCTCGATCCGGCGAAAGACGTGGACGCGCTCACCGCGACGAATGCGGGACTTCTTGTGAGCGGCCGCGCACAGATCGTCTCCTGCACGCCCATGGGCATGATGATGCTGCTCAAGGAATATGTCGGCGATATTTCCGGCCTGAACGCACTGGTGATCGGCCGCTCGCTGTTGTTCGGAAAGCCGGCCGCGCAGCTTCTTCTTGCCGCCAACGCCACGGTGACGATGGCCCATTCGCGCTCGCGCGATCTGCCGGGCCTGTGCCGCGCCGCCGACATTCTCGTCGCTGCTATCGGCAAGCCGCATTTTGTGCAAGGCGATTGGGTGAAGCCAGGCGCCACCGTCATCGATGTCGGCATCAACCGCGTCGATGCGGGCGAGGGGAAAACCAAGATCGTCGGCGATGTGGATTACGAGGCCGCCGTGAAGATCGCCGGCGCGATCACGCCGGTTCCGGGCGGCATCGGCGCTACCACCATCGTCAATCTGATGCGCAACACGCTGATTGCAGCCTGCCTGCAATCGGGATTGCCGGTGCCTGCGATCTAGAGCCTGTCCTTGAGATCGGCCGCGATCTTTTCCGGCCCATCGACTTCTTCGTAGGTGCCGGCGAATTTTCCGGTTGGATCCAACAGATAGATCGAGCCCGAATGGTCCATGGCGTAATCGCCGCCCGCGACGGGGCGCTTCTTCGCGTAGACGCGAAATTCCTTCAGCACCGGCGCGATCTGCGCTTCGCTGCCGGTCAAGCCGACGAATTGCTTTCCGAACACCGCCACATATTGCTTCATCACGCCGGGCGTATCGCGCGCCGGATCGACGGTGATGAACAGCGGCGTCACGCGCGCCGCCTTGGCGCCAAGCCTGTCCATCACGTCGCCCATCAATTGCAGTGTGAGCGGACAGACATCCGGACAATGGGTGTAGCCGAAATAGAGCAGCGTCCAGTGCCCGCGCAGATTCTTGTCGGTATAGACCTTGCCGTCCTGATCGGTCAGCGCGAACGGTCCGCCGATGCGCGCCTCGCCGATCACGACCGTGCGCCCGAGCCCGCCGGTGCGATCGCCCAGATGCCAGGCCGTCCCGCCCAGCACCGCGGCGACGGCAAGAATATAGGGGATCAGCGCTTCGGGCGTGCGGATCATCGATTGTTCCTGCGGGGCCGTTGGATTGATAGACTTCGCGCCGCAAACCGCCAAAGCGGCGAATGGTCCTAGAGCGCATGACCGAACTGGAACCCGAACCGTCCTGGCTGGGCTGGCTGTGGCCCACCGATGACGACGATCTGCTGATCCTGCCCTCGCGCCCGGGCCGCGTGCGCTTGCGCACATTGTCCAATCTGCGATGGCTCGCGGTGGGTGGCCAGTCGGTGACATTGCTGCTGGTGCATTTCGGTCTCGGCTATCCGTTGCCGCTTCTGGGCTGCGCCATCGCCGTGGCGGCAAGCGCGGCGCTGAACGGTTTTCTCACGTTGCGTTACGAGCCGACCCATCGCCTCTCCAACCGCGCGGCAACGGCGTATCTCGCCTATGACGTGGTGCAGCTTGCAGCGCTGCTTTATCTCACGGGTGGAATCCAGAATCCGTTTTCGCTGATGTTCATCGCGCCGGTTGTGATCGCGGCGGCCACGCTGGATCTGGGCAACACATTGCTGCTGGCCGCCATTGCGCTCTTTGGCGTGTCCGTCATCGGCATCGTACACAAGCCGCTGCCATGGCCGGCGAACGAACCGCTCGCGCTACCGCCGCTTTATCTGGGCGGCATCTGGGCATCGCTGGTGATCGGCATTGGATTCACGTCCATTTATGCGTGGCGCATCGCATCGGAAGCCGCACGCATGCAGGCGGGGTTGTCGGCGACGCAACTGGCGCTCGCGCGCGAACACCGCATGGCAAGCATCGGCGCGCTCGCCGCCGCCGCGGCGCATGAATTGGGAACGCCGCTCGGCACCATCGCTATTGTCAGCCGGGAGCTGGAGCGGTCCCTACCCCCCGGCTCACCGGATGCCGAAGACGCGCGGCTGCTCCGCCAGGAAGCGGAGCGTTGCCGCGGAATCCTCACCCGTCTCGCGCGCCCGGAAGAAAGCGTGATGCGCGCACTGGATCGCTTGCCGCTCGGCGCGCTGCTGGACGACATCGCCAGCCCGCATCGCAATGGCGATCTGGCGATCCAGGTCGAAATGAATCCGGCCACGCAGGGCCTTGCCGAACCGAAAGTGTGGCGCGCGCCCGCGCTACTGCATGGTCTCGGAAATGTGATCGCCAATGCCGCGGACTTCGCCCATGCGCGCGTGCGCGTGATCGCGATCTGGAACGAGAATGAAATCCGCGTGTCGGTGCAGGACGATGGTCCCGGTTTCGCGCCCGATATCATCGAACGCATCGGCGAACCCTATGTCACCTCGCGCCCCGGCACCTATGCGCTGGGCGACACGGAGTTATCGCCCAGCGACGCCTTCACCGGCCAGCAGGGCATGGGACTGGGCTTTTTCATCGCCAAGACCCTTATCGAACAGACTGGGGGCACGATGCGGGCGCGCAATGTCTCGTCGGGCGGTGCGCGGGTAACCGCGCGCTGGCCGCGTGGCGCCATCGATGGTGACCAAGCCCCTGGAAGAGCAGGGCTTCTCTAGGACAAAACAGCCCTGCGGCGATTAAACTTGTGCGCGAGCGGGTGAGGGGGTATGGACCCCGCGAAAGCGACACACCTCATGACAAATCCCGCCCCGGCGCAGGCTTCCGACCGCACCCTTTTGATCGTGGAGGACGACCGCCCGCTTCGCGAGCGATTGGCCCGGGCCATGGAAGCACGCGGCTTCACCGTCACCATCGCCGAGACCGTGGCGCAGGGCATTGCCCACGCCAAGGACGCCCCGCCCGCCTTCGCCGTGGTGGATTTGAAGCTGGATGATGGAAATGGGTTGGATGTGGTGGAAGTGCTGCATGGCATACGGCCGGATGCCCGCGTCGTCGTGCTGACCGGCTTCGGCAATATCGCCACCGCCGTCGCCGCCGTGAAATATGGCGCCATCGATTACCTGCCCAAGCCTGCTGACGCCGACGATATCCTCGCCGCGCTGCAGGCCGCGCCCGGCTCCAAGCCGAAGCCGCCGGAAAATCCGATGTCGGCGGATCGCGTGCGCTGGGAGCATATCCAGCGCGTTTACGAACTCTGCGGCCACAACGTCTCAGAGACCGCCCGCCGCCTCAACATGCACCGCCGCACCTTGCAGCGGATTCTGGCGAAGCGCAGCCCGCGGTAGCTTTTCCTCCCCCGTTTTACGGGGGAGGGAGACCGCGAAGCGGTGGAGGGGGTGGCAGCGCCCTCGAAATTTCTTTCGAGATTCACCATTCCCCCTCCGTCACGCGCTTCGCGCGCGCCACCTCCCCCGCTATCGCAGGGGAGGAAAAGAATTAAGCCGCGCGCTGCTGGCGGCCGCCGCCTTTGAACTTGCGGCGATTGCGCGGGCGCTTTTTCGCGTAGTCGATCGTGCGCTTGGGCTGCTCGCGCGCATCGTCATTCGCGGCAGGCGAGGAGACCGGAAGCGGCGGCGTGCCGACGATCTTCATCGTCTGGCGCGTCAGCCGCTCAATGGCCTTAAGAAGATTCCGCTCCGATGCATCGCAGAAGGCGATAGCCGTTCCGCCGGCGCCGGCGCGCGCGGTGCGGCCGATGCGGTGAACATAGCTTTCCGGCTCATGCGGCAGATCGAAATTCACCACATGGGTGATGTCGTCGATATCGATACCGCGCGCGGCGATGTCCGTAGCGACGAGTACGCGGACCTTGCCTTCACGGAACGATTCCAGCGCGCGCTGACGGGCGTTCTGCGATTTGTTGCCGTGGATCGCATCGGCCGAATAGCCGTTCTTCTCCAGCTGATCGGCGACCTTGTTCGCACCATGCTTGGTGCGCGTGAACACGATCACGCGCTTCATCGCGGCGTCCTGCAAGAGCTTGTGCAGCAATCCGCGCTTGTCCTGCGTGGCGACGTGATAGACGCTCTGCTCGATGATCTCGACCGTAATCGTCTTCGGTGTCACCTCGATGCGCAGCGGCTGTGTGAGAACTTCCGAGCACAGATGCGCAACTTCTTTCGGCATCGTCGCCGAGAACAGAAGCGAGAGGCGCTGCTTGGGCAGATACGAAACCAGCTTGCGCACATCCTTGATGAAGCCCATGTCGAACATGCGGTCGGCTTCGTCGAGGACGAGGATCGACGCCTTGTCGAGACGCACCTGCTTCTGGCGCACCAGATCGAGCAGGCGGCCAGGCGTTGCGACAAGAATATCGACGCCGTGGCGCATTGCTTCGACCTGCTTGCCCTGGCTAACGCCGCCCAGAATGACGGTGTGGCGCAGATGAAGATGGCGGCCATAGGTTTTCAGGCTATCGCTGATCTGCACGGCCAATTCGCGCGTCGGCGCGAGGATAAGCGCGCGCACGCCGTGCGGGCCCGCAACGGTACGATCCTGCGAGAGGCGCTGCAGCAGCGGCAATCCGAAGGCGGCGGTCTTGCCGGTTCCGGTTTGCGCCAGGCCCAGCACGTCGCGGCCTTCCAGGATCGCGGGGATCGCCTGGCTCTGGATCGGCGTGGGGTGGGTGTAGTTCTCGGTGGCGAGCGCGCGCAGAAGCGGTTCGCTCACGCCGAGCGTTTGGAAGGTATGGTCAGTCACAATAGTTCCTTAAAGCCAGAACGCCGAAATGAATCGGAGCGCGGGCGGCTGTTGGCCGTCTTCCACGCACGCTGGAGGGAACGGAATGTTTCGATGATTTCCCAGCCGACAGGCGCCATTTTGGAGCGGCGCGCGTTGTGCGCTGGCGGGAAGCGGGGTCCGTATCGGCTATAAGGGTATTAATGTCAACCCGACCCCAAACCGGGGCGTGTCCTATAGGAACTGTGAGATCATGATCCGTGAAGAAGATGTGTTGGCAACGCTTGATAAGCCGCTGGCCGTTTACGCGCTGCAGCAGAGGCTCGATCCCAGCAACAAGAGCACGGACGCCTTGCAGGAATTGCTGATGCGCATGCGAACCGCGGGGACGGTGGCGTTCGACATCAAGACGGGCAAATGGCGCAAGGCCTGACGTGGACGCGCGTTACCGCTTCTTTTTGGAAGCGGTGGCCGTGATTTTCGTTTTCGGCTTTAGCGTCCTGGCTTTCGTTTTGGAGGCCGCGCCCTCATCAATTTCCTTCACCAATTTCTTCGGCGCGATCCGGCGCCAGCGGCGTTCCAGCATCAGTTTCAATTCGTCCGGCGTGATGCGTTCCATGCGTACCAGCACTGCCGGATAGTCCTTGTAGTGATCGGTAATGTGATAGGTCTTCGGATCCAGCTCCAGCATCATGTCGCGCGTGTCGATGCCGTCCACGATGAAGACGACGGAGTTGTCGTCCTTGCGATAGCGCGTGAAGAATTTCTTGGCGATGAAGAAGGCCGGATTGCCATAAGACGATTTCTCATTCGCCTCGGGAAAGGAGCCGGCGATCTTTTTGAACTGTGCGGGCGTGACACCTTTGATGGCGCTCTTTTTTTGAGGCTTCGGCATTACTCAATCTCTCCCAACACCCGCGCCGGATCGGCGGCCAATTCCAAGGTCATCGCCAATCGCTCTGCGGCGACTTTCGCGAAACGTAGCGTCACCGCTTTCCGCCGACTTGCATGAATTTTCCACGCCGGCGAAGGCCGCACGATGGCGCCGCCATAACGGTCCGCCACGATCAGCCCGGTACCGGGGGGCACATGCTCATCGGGAAAATCCGGCGGGATGGCGAAGAAGAAGCTCTCGCAGAACTCCAGATATTCGGGCCACTTCTTGTCGCCCTTCAGATCGTTCAGCGCGACCTTGATCTCGACCCCCAGCACCGCGCCGTCATTGCCGAGCGCGGCCACGTCGAGCCGTCGCCCGTTCGCCAGCGTGAATTCCAGGATCGGCGAATAACCTTCCTGCATGAGCAGGCGAGATACCCCGCGCGCCACATCCTGAGCCGTGTGTCCGTTCATCCCGGCATTGGAACATTATAGGAACAGAATTTCAATCATGCGTGTGGCGGCTCCCTTTTTGAGAGCCGTGACTTATTCTGGAGCCGGTTCGGGGATTCCCATGAAACGCTTTTTGCAAGCCATCGCCCTGTGCTGCGTCGCGCATGCCGCGTGGGCGGATCCGGTCTATGACGTTTCACAATTCGCCGCTTACGAGAATGACGGCACCACCGCGCTGCAAGCCGGCCGATATGCCGAAGCCGAGGCGGCCTTCGCCACAGCCACACTTTACAATCCGCAACAGGCGGGCGGCTTCTACAATCTCGCCGCCGCTGCGGCTCGCAATGGCGACCGGGGAAAAGCGCTCGCGGCGCTGGAGCATTTTGCGCAATTCGGTTTCGGCGTGAATCTTTCCACCGCCGCCGATTTTGCAAGCCTGCGCGGCAGCCCGGAATTCATCCGCGTCGCCCAGAAAGTCGCCAGCGCCACCACCCCGCTCTGCGCGTGCAACACCGTCTATGAGGGCGGCGCAGATGCGTTCATCGCCGAAGGCGTGGCGCAGGACTCGCATACCGGGCGGCTTTTCGTCTCCAGCATTGCCCAGCGCAAGATCGTCGCGATCTGGGGCGGCAAAGCGCATGACTTCGCGCAAGTGCCCGATGGCATGTCGCCGCTCGGCATCCGCATCAACGCGGCGCATGACATGTTGTGGGCCGCAGCCTCCACCCTGCCGCAAAGCGACAATGGCAATGGCGACATGGGCAATGCCGCGCTGCTCGCCTTCGACATCACCAGCGGTGCCTTGCGCGCGCGATACAACGTTCCGATCTATGCGAGCAAGCGCTCGCTGAGCGATCTCACCTTCGCGCCGGACGGCACGGCCTATGTCAGCGATGCCGTCGAAGGATCTATTTTCCGGTTGAAGCCCGGCGCGGACGCACTGGAGCTTGTCGGCGGCCGTGCGCGCTTCTCGTCGCCGCAAGGCATGGTGGTGAGCGATGACGGAAAGACGTTGCTCGTCGCCGACTACACAGCGGGTTTGCAACGTCTCGATATTCAAAGCGGCGTGTTGGACCAGGTCGCCGTTCCGCCCGGCATCACCACGCTGGGCATGGACGGGCTGGTGCAATTGCGCGACGGAAGCTTCGCGGCCACACAGAACGGCATCCGCCCCAATCGCGTCGTGCGTTTTCGCCTGTCAAAAAGCTGGGGGCGGCTGGAAACGTTCGGCGTGGTGGCGCGCGGCGGCGGCGAACTGAGCGATGTGACGCTGCTGACACCGGATGGAAACGATGTGCTGGTGTCAGGCACAAGCCAATGGGCGTCGTTCGATGACGACAGCGGCACGCCCTCACGCCCGCTGCAGCACTGGCACATCACGCGCGTGGCCATTCCGTAGGACTCACGCAACGACGCAAAGAGGGCATTGCAGGATTGTAAAAAGGGAATCTTGCGAAAGCGGAGCCACGCTTCGCGCTTGAGCTACATTGGCGCGCTTTGCGTCGTTGCGTGAACTTTCTTCTCCGCCGCTCCGCCTGAAACACCGTGATTTACAACAACCGCTCGTAAAAGCCGCCCCAACTCTTTGTTTTATCGACGAGATGGATTTCCAGGATCCAGTTGCGCGTATAGCCGTCCGCGTCGGCATCGCGCATGCGCTTGGCGTTTCCCGCCGTGATGCGATGCTCTTCGCGCCCCGGGATCAACTGCGCGTGCGGAAATTCGCCGACGATATGGCCAGCGATCGTACCACCGAAAATCCAGCCGGCATCGGCTGCCACCTTCTGCGCATAGGCATAAAGCTGCTCGCCGGTGATATCCGGCGTGGAAACGTAATGCGCTTTCACGACATCGAAGAGCCGCGGCAGATCGGCGACGAGGCGTTTCTTTTCCGCATCATCGCCCAGCGCATAGCTGCGCCCCAGATCGGCTTCCCATTGCACATTGCTGCTGGCGAACACCGGGCCCAGATCGAGGAACACCGTGTCATCGGCCTGAACAACGCGCGGCTCCGGGTCTTCGGCATAAACGCAGACGGTGTTGATGCCCGTGCGCACCAGCCGTTTGTGCCAGTGAATATCGACGCCGAAATCCTTCCTGGCGAGGATGTAAATCTCTTCGTCGATCTGTTTCTCGGTCTTGCCCGGCACAATGATGCCCGCGCGTTCGATAGCGTCGAACATCGCATTGCCCCGCGCTTCGGCAGCTTCGAGGCCCGTGCGGATCGCGGCATCGGAATCGACGGATCGGGTTTTCATGGGTTCAACCTATTCGGCGCGCGCGGCGGAGACGAGCAGGAAATTGGGACGATGCCGCTCGTCCAGCAGCGATGGCGTGGCGGCAGCCTGCGCATCCGTCGGTCCCCATTCCTCGATATGCAGAAGGCGAAGGCGGTTGGCGATGAGCATGTTGAGATAGGTCGTCATGCTGCGATGCTGCTTGAGGACGCCGGACGCAAACCAGTTCGTGGTGCGCGCACCATCTTCCAGATAGTGATTCACCAGCCACGCCTTCTCGCCATCTGCATCCTGCGACCAGGTGGGATGACGCGGCGCCGTCACCATCGGATGCTCCACTGAGAACACCAGCCGCCCGCCCGGCGCCAGCGCGCCCGCGATCTCGCCCATCAGCGCGCCGAGGTTCTTCAGATAGTGGAAGGCGAGCGAGGAATAGATCAGGTCGTAAGAGCCGCGCACCAAGGTCAGCGCGTCCATATCGGCCTGCAGATATTCAATGGCCGGGTCGCTTTGCGCTTTCGCCCGCGCCAGCATCTTCTCCGACACATCGATGCCTGTGACCGACAGCGCAGATTCCTCCTGCGCCCAGCGGCAGAACCATCCAAAGCCGCAGCCCAGATCTAGCACGCGCAGCCCGGCGATCTCCGGCAGCATGGCGCGCAGCGACGCCCATTCCGGCGCACCCAGAAGCCCACGCTCGGAGCGCGGCAGCTTGCTATAGCCCGCGAAGAATTCCTCGTTGTCGTAGATATTCTGCGTCATACGGGTCTGGTTAGACCTGCCCGGCGGAAACGAAAACCCCTCGTCTTTCATGCCGGGGCTTCGCCAAATGCAGATTGGGAATCTGCTCTCCGCTGGCTTAAGTAAGCGCCATGGCTTCGACTGTCGCCCTGATCGATTACGGCTCCGGCAATCTGCGCTCGGCGCAGAAGGCGCTGGCGCGCGTGGCCGCGGAAAATGCGACGGGCCATGAGATCGTGGTGACCGCCGATGCGCAGGCGGTCTCAAAAGCCGAACGCATCGTGCTGCCGGGCGTCGGCGCTTTCGGCGATTGCATGAAGGGTCTGACCGCCCTGCCCGGCATGGTCGATGCGTTGACCGATGCCGTGTTGAACCGCGGCGCGCCGTTTCTCGGCATCTGCGTCGGCATGCAATTGCTCGCCGATGTGGGGCGCGAATTCGGCGATCACAAAGGGCTGGGATGGATCGGTGGCGAAGTGGTGAAGATCGCGCCGCGCGATCCCTCGCTGAAAATTCCGCATATGGGCTGGAACGAATTGAAGATCGAACGCGCGCATCCGTTACTCGCGAACATTCCGCCCAACGGCCATGCCTATTTCGTGCATTCCTATCACTTCCGCGCGAAAGACCCGGCGCATGTGCTTGCGACAACCGATTATGGCGAAACGCTCACCGCCATGATTGGGCAGGGCAACATCGCCGGCACACAATTTCATCCGGAGAAGAGCCAGGCCGTCGGACTTACCTTGCTCGGCAATTTCCTGAAGTGGCGGCCGTGATCCTGTTTCCCGCGATCGATCTGAAAGACGGACATTGCGTGCGGCTGGAACGCGGCGCGATGGAATCGGCGACGGTGTTCAATGCCGATCCGGCCGCGCAGGCAAAAGAATTCGCGGCGGCCGGATTTGAATGGCTGCATTGCGTCGATCTGAACGGCGCGTTCGATGGGCGCTCCACCAATGCGGATGCCATCAAAGCCATCCGCGCGGCAATCCGGCTTCCAATTCAGCTCGGCGGCGGCATTCGCGACATGGCGGGAATCGAAGGCTGGCTGGCGGCGGGCATCACGCGCGTGATCCTGGGCACCGCGGCGCTGAAAAATCCGGCACTGGTGAAAACCGCCGCGCACAAATTTCCCGGCAAGATCGCGGTCGGCATCGACGCCCGGGACGGCAAGGTCGCCGTCGAGGGCTGGGCCGAAACTTCGCAACTGGAGGTGACCGACCTCGCCCGCCGGTTCGAGGATGTCGGCGTGGCCGCCATCATCTTCACCGACATTGCCCGGGACGGGATGCTGGGCGGGGTGAATGCCGAGGCGACGGCCGCCCTCGCCCGCGCCGTTCGTATCCCCGTGATCGCCTCCGGCGGCGTCGCCGGAATAGAGGATATTCAGAACCTGAAAGCCGCGAGCGAGCCCAACATCTTGGGGGTCATCATCGGCCGCGCTCTGTATGACGGCCGGATCGATCCCAAGGCCGCGCTTGATCTGGCGAACAAGCGCTAACCATTTGAAAAATCACAATTAACACAAATGAATCGAGCGGCTTATCCGGCTCTGCTGAGTCGGCGGATGACATCGTCCAGCTGCTCCAAGGTGCGATATTCCACCCGAAGCACCCCGCCCTTCTTGCCCTTATCCACGATCTGAACTTTCAGACCGAGCATATTGGAAACGCTGGCTTCCAAGGCCCTCGTATCCGCGTCTTTCGTCGACCCCGTCGAGGCCTTCCCAGATTTGGTAGGCGAACGCTGTTCGGCCTCGCGCACATTCAGCGCGGATTCGACAATGGCCTTGGCGCGGGCCTCGGCATCCGGCGCGCCGATCAGGGTGCGGGCATGGCCGGCGGTCAGCCGTCCGTCGCGCACCATGGCCTTCACCGACTCCGGCAACTTCAGCAACCTGAGCGTGTTGGCGACATGGGGGCGGGACTTGCCCACCTCCTGTGCCACCCGGTCCTGGGTGTAGCTGAACCGGTCCATCAGCTCGTGATAGGCGGCCGCCTCTTCGATGGCGTTCAGGTCTTCGCGCTGGACGTTCTCGATGATCGCCAGCTCAAGCGACTCGCCGTCCGACATTTCGCGCACCACGACCGGCACGTCATGCAGCTTGGCCATCTGCGAGGCGCGCCAGCGGCGTTCGCCGGCGACGATCTCATAGGCATTCGTTTCACCCGCCACCGGGCGAACAAGGATCGGCTGCAGCACGCCCTTCTCGCGAATGGAGTTCGCAAGGTCCTGAAGTTCTTCCGCTGCGAAAGTTTTGCGCGGCTGGAATTTGTTCGGGCGCAGAAACGCGACCGGCACCGTGCGCGGATTTTTTCCACTCGGCGCTTCTGCGGCTTTCGGTGCCACCGGCACTTCGTCGCCGATCAATGCGGAGAGTCCACGGCCCAAGCCATGCCTGCGATGTTCGTCAGCCATTTTACCCTCCGCGCTCATGCCGCAATCCGTGCGCGCTCGCGCTGAATGAGTTCGCCCGCGAGTTTTATGTACGCCTGCGAACCGGGGCATCGCAGATCATAGACAAGCGCCGGAAGCCCATGGGACGGGGCTTCGGAGATACGCACATTGCGCGGGATCACGGTGCGATAAACCTTGTCGCCAAGATGTTCGCGCACATCGGCGGCGACCTGATCCGACAAATTGTTGCGCTTGTCGAACATGGTCAGGATGATTCCCTGAATCTCCAGCGCGGGATTGAGATTGCCGCGCACGCGTTCGATGGTTTTCAGAAGCTGGCTCAAACCTTCCAGCGCAAAGAATTCGCATTGCAGCGGCACGACCACCGCATCGGCGGCTGCCATCGCGTTCACCGTGAGCAAGGTGAGCGACGGCGGGCAATCGATCAGCACATAAGAAAACTGCGATGCTCCGTGTACGGAATAATGCTCAATTGCGTCCTTGAGGCGGAAGTTGCGGCGATCGACATCGATCAGCTCCAGCTCTGCGCCGGACAGATCGACCGTCGCCGGCACGATGGACAGACGCGGAATCTTCGTCGGCAGCACCGCCTCTTCGATATTCGCCTCGCCCATCAACACGTCGTAGGTGGAGAGCTTGCGGTCGGCCTGCGGCACGCCGAGCCCGGTGGAGGCATTGCCCTGCGGGTCCAGATCGATCACCAGCGTCGGCTCGCCGACCGCCGCCAGCGCGGTGCCGAGATTGATGGCGGTCGTGGTTTTGCCCACCCCGCCCTTCTGGTTGGCGACGACCAACACGCGCGGGCGCTTGGCGCTAGCGGCGGCGGGCTTCAGGTCTGGCAGCGACATGGAAGATATCCCGGATTTCGAGAATGACCCCGCTCGGGTCCGTCAGGCTATCATGCCGGACAGCGTTTAGTTTCCAAGATGTGCGGGCTTCGGTCAATTCAGCCTCTACATTTTGACCCTTGAGAAACAGGCTCACCGTCTTAGGTCCCTGAAAAGGCCGTGCATAACCCAGCAATTTGGTGAGCGGCGCGCAAGCCCTGGCGGTGACGAGATCGAAGGGCTCTGGCTTCGCCTCCTCCATCCGCGCGTTGCGGACTTCGACCGGAATCTGCATCCGGTCGGCGGCGGCGATCAGGAAGTCGCATTTCTTGGCGATGGATTCGTAGAGCACCGTTTTGAAGCCCGGCCGCTCGCGCAGCACCGCCGCCAGCACCAGCCCGGGAAATCCGGCACCGCTGCCAAGGTCGACCAGGTTGTTTGTCGATTCTGGAATAAATTGGATGAGCTGCGCCGAGTCCCAGACATGGCGCTGCCAGACGTCTTCGAGCGAGTTCTTAGAAACGAGATTGTGCCGCGTATTCCATTCGGCCAGCAGCCCGACATACGCCTTCAGCCGAAGAAGTGTTTCACGTGAAACATCCACGGCCTTCGCGAATTCCTCCGGACCGAACTCAGGCACGCTTCTTCTCGCGCGCCAGTCCACGAACATGCGCCAGCACCAAGGTCAGCGCGGCGGGCGTCACGCCCTGAATGCGGCCGGCCTGGCCGAGAGTTGCCGGACGGATGGCTTCCAGCTTGAGGCGTGCTTCCATCGAAAGTCCGTTGACCGCCGCATAGTCCAGATCGGCGGGCAGGGCGCGGGATTCGTCCCGGCGGAAGGCCAGGATGTCGGCTTCCTGCCGGTCGAGGTAACCGGCGTAATGGGCATCGATCTCCAGCTGCTCCACAATCTCCGGTGCGAAGCTTCCAAGCTCGGGCCAGATGGCGGCGAGGGTGGAGAACTCCACATCGGGCAGGCTGAGAAGATCATTGGCGGAGCGGCGGACGCCATCCTGCCGGATCGCCATGCCGCGCTTGGCCGCGTCATTCGGGGTGAGGTTGAGGTCCGCCATGCGGGTACGGGCAGCTGTAAGGCGGTCCAGCTTTTCCGTGAAGACCTCTGAGCGTCCGCGACCCACAATCCCCATAGCCTCGCCAATTCGGGTCAGGCGCTGGTCGGCATTGTCGGCTCGGAGGGTAAGGCGATATTCGGCGCGGCTGGTGAACATACGATAGGGTTCCGACACACCCTTGGTCACCAGGTCATCGATCATCACGCCGATATAGGCGCAGGAGCGGTCAAGGATGGCGGAATCGTTTCCGGCCACGGCGCGGGCCGCATTCAGCCCGGCCATCAAGCCCTGAGCGGCGGCCTCTTCATAACCCGTGGTGCCGTTGATCTGGCCGGCCAGATATAGGCCCTGGACGGCCTTGGTCTGCAGCGCCGGGGTCAGCTCGCGTGGGTCTACATAGTCGTATTCGATGGCATAGCCGGGACGGATGATTGCCACATCTTCCAAACCGGGAATGGTGCGGACGAGGGCGGTCTGAACATCCTCCGGCAGAGAGGTGGAGATGCCGTTTGGATAGATCGTGGGATCGTCCAACCCCTCCGGCTCGAGGAAGATCTGGTGGCTTTCGCGGGCGGCGAAGCGGACGACCTTGTCCTCGATGGAGGGGCAATAGCGCGGGCCTGTGGACTCGATCTGGCCGGAATACATCGGAGCCCGGTCGAGATTGGCGCGGATGATCGCGTGGGTGTCGTGGGTCGTGCGGGTGATATGGCAGGGGATCTGGGGCGTCGTGATTTTCGTGGTCAGCGCCGAAAACGGCACCGGCGGATCGTCGCCATGCTGGACGTCCAACCCATCCCAATGGATCGTCCGACCATCGAGGCGGGGCGGGGTGCCGGTCTTCAGACGGCCCATCTTCAGGCCAAGTCCGTAGAGGGTCTTTGATAGGCCAATAGAAGGCTCCTCACCGACCCGGCCTGCTGGAATCTTCGTTTCACCGATATGGATCAGACCACGGAGGAAGGTGCCAGTTGTGAGCACAACAGCCCCACAGACAATGACCTCACCGGTCGCCGTCTTCACACCCGCGACCCGACCATCCTCTAGGACCAGGTCTTCGGCAGCAGCTTCCTTGATGTGGAGATTGGCGGTCTGCGCCAACGCGGCCTGCATTGCCTGACGATAGAGCTTGCGATCGGCCTGCGCGCGCGGTCCGCGGACGGCTGCGCCCTTGCGCCGGTTGAGCAGGCGGAACTGGATACCGGCGGCGTCGGCCACGCGGCCCATGACGCCATCCAGAGCATCGATCTCGCGCACCAGATGGCCCTTGCCCAACCCGCCGATAGCCGGGTTGCAGGACATCTCGCCGATGGTTGCGGTCTTGTGGGTGAGCAGCAGAGTCTTCGCGCCACAGCGGGCGGAAGCCGCCGCAGCCTCGCAGCCCGCATGGCCGCCGCCGATGACGATGACGTCGTAGCTCATGGCGGCGGTGAATAGGGCAGGCTGTGGAAAAGCGCCAGATGTTTCACGTGAAACATCACCTTCTCTGACCCCTCATTTTCCGATGCAGAATTCGCGAAAAACGACGTCCAGAATATCCTCCACATCGACCCGGCCGGTAATCCGGCCAAGAGAACGAAGCGCTAACCTTAAATCCTCGCCAAAAAGTTCCCTGTCCGGAACTTTCTGCGACCGCTCCAGGGCAGCCAAGCCCTCTTCCAGATGGGCACGATGGCGCGCACGGGTCAGCGGAGCCTCATTACCATTCGATTTCAAAAGCTTACCGGACAATTCGGTGATCTTCGCCAAGAGCTCGGGAATGCCGTCGCCGGTCTTGGCGGAGATCGGAATCCCGCCCAATCTGGGCTCTCCTATATCCATTTTGTTCCAAACGACCAGGTCCAGAATTTCTCCGACATTTGCGGGAAGGCCGGCAATGGGCGTCGAATCACTGGCGTCCACGAGCAGCAGCGCAATGTCTGCCGCCTTGGCGCGGTCGATGGCGCGCCGGACACCCTCCTGCTCAATGGGATCGTCTGACTCTCGAATTCCGGCCGTATCCGCCACGATCACGGGATAACCACCGAGGTCGAGCCGTACCTCAATCACGTCGCGCGTGGTTCCAGCGGTCTCTGAAACGATAGCAACGTCGCGTTGGGCAAGGGCATTGAGAAGAGAACTCTTACCGCTGTTCGGTTTTCCGAACACTGTTAAGTTTATGCCGTCGCGAAGTATCTCCCCGCGCCGGTGATCGTTCAAATGGGCCCGGATTTCCGCAACCAGGCTGGCGACAATTTCCCGAACAGTGTTCATAACTTCGTCCGGCACTTCCTCGTCGGGAAAATCCAACACCGCTTCAGTCAGCCCTACGGCCCGTGTCAGCCGCGTCCGCCACCCTTCATAGAGCGCGGTCAGCGCTCCGCCATATTGGCCGAGCGCCTGTTTGCGTTGGGCATCGGTCTGCGCGTCGATGAGATCGGCCAGCGCTTCGGCCTGGGTGAGATCGAGCTTGCCGTTCTCGACCGCGCGGCGGGTGAACTCCCCGGCTTCGGCGGGGCGCAAGCCATCGACCGCCGACAGCGCATCCAGCATCGCGTCCACCACCGCGCGGCCGCCATGGACATGGAATTCGGCGGTGTCCTCGCCGGAAAAACTGTTCGGGCCTTCGAACCACAGCAGCAATCCGCGATCGATGATCTCGCCCCGCGCGTCGCGGAAAGCCTTTAAAACAGCATGTTTCGGAGAAGGCGGCGCGCCGCCGGACAATTTTTTTACGGCGATTTTCGCCGCCGGTCCGGACACGCGCAACACCGCGATGCCCGCGCGTCCCGGCGCCGTCGATGGCGCGAAGATCGTGTCGCGCTGCATGGATCAGCGCTTCGGCGCGTCTTTTTTCCCGGCCGTCTTCGCCGCCGCATCCCACAGGAAGCGCTGGAAATTCTGCATCGCTTCGCCGCCCAGCGGCATCCACGCCTTCATCATGGCCTCGGGGTCGGAGGTGTCCATGGCCGCCTGCATCCGGCGCTCAATCTCGGCCACCATCTTTTCCTGGAGTTTGGAGACATCGGGCAAGCCCATCAGCCTGCGGGCCTCTTCGGGGGTCATATCGATCTCGACGTGAACCTTCATCTCTTTACCGCGCTCCGCCTTCGTGCTTGGAAGCGCCGCTTCCCTCGCGCTAGGAAGCTACGCCAAGACCAACGCCAACAACACGCTTTTTCAGGACCGGGAACATCATGAGCCGCAACCAGCTCGATCAGGAAACCAGCCCCTATCTGCTCATGCACAAGGACAACCCGGTGCATTGGCGCCCCTGGGGCCGCGAAGCGCTGGAGGAAGCGCAGGAGAAGGGCAAGCCCATCCTGCTGTCGATCGGCTACACCGCCTGTCACTGGTGCCATGTGATGAATCACGAAAGCTTCGCCGATCCCGAGACCGCGGCGCTGATGAACGAGCATTTCATCAACATCAAGGTCGATCGCGAAGAGCGCCCGGATATCGACCAGACTTATCAGGCCGCGATCGCGCTGATGGGCGGACAGGGCGGCTGGCCGCTCACCGTTTTCCTGCAGCCTAATGGCGAAGCCTTCTTCGCCGGCACCTATTTCCCGCCGGTGGAGCGTTCGGGCCAGCCTGCGTTCCAGACCGTGCTCAACGATGTCGCGAACCTTTACAAGGATCGCGGCGACGAAGTCGCCCAAGCCAGCGCCGCCAACCGTCAGCAGCTTCTGGATCTGTGGGGCCGCAACAATCGCATCCCGCTCGGCGCCGCACCGCTGGATGAAGCCGCCACCCGCGTTGGCCAGAAATACGACATGTTCTTCGGCGGACTGACCGGCACGCCGAAATTCCCCAACACCGGACTTATCGAAATGCTGTGGCGCGCCTATCTGCGCAGCGGCATCGCGCAGTTCCATGTGCTGGTGCAAACGACGTTGTCCAACATGTGCATGGGCGGCATCTACGATCACATCGGCGGCGGCTTTGCGCGCTACTCCACCGATGAACGCTGGATCGTGCCGCATTTCGAAAAGATGCTCTACGACAACGCACTGATGATCGACGTCCTCACACTCGTGTGGCAGTCGAGCCGTCTTCAGCTCTATCGCGACCGCGTCGAAGAGACCGTCGGCTGGGTGCTGCGCGAAATGACGACCGAGGGCGCCTTCGCGTCCAGCATCGACGCGGATTCCGAAGGCGAAGAGGGCAAGTTCTATCTGTGGAGCGAAGCGGAAATCGACGCGGCGCTTGCCGGAACCTTCGCGCAGAAGTTCAAGGAAGTCTTCAGCGTCACGCGCGACGGCAACTATGAAGGCAAGAACGTTCTGAACCGGCTTGGTCCCAATGTGAGCTATCCGCTTCCCGAAGCCGATCAGGCGCTGATCAACAAGCAGAAGCAGATACTTTTCGCCGAACGCGCCAAGCGCACGCCGCCCGTGCGCGACGACAAGGTGCAGGCGGACTGGAACGGCATGATGATCGCGGCGCTCGCGAATGCCGGCATGGTGTTCCGCAAGACCGAATGGACGATGGCCGCGGTGCGCGCGTTCGAAGTCGTCGAGAAGGCGCTGGGCGACGGCGATCGTCTCAGCCATTCGTGGCGCAACGGCAAGCGCGGCAAATTCGGCTTCGCGGAAGATTATGCGCATATGGCCCGCGCGGCGCTGATGCTTTGGGAATCCACCAACGATCCGCGTTACCTGGCGCGCGCCAAGGCGTGGGTGCATACGCTGAACGAACATTTCTGGGATATGCAGAATGGCGGTTATTTCACCACCGCCGACGATTCCGACGAGCTGCTTGGGCGTCCGCGCTCGGTCTACGATCAGGCGATGCCCTGCGCCAACGGCATCATGCCGGCGCTGCTGTCGAAACTTTTCCTCATCACGCTCGATCCCAGCTATCGCGACCGCTGCAACGCGATGATCGACGCCTTCACCGGCGACATGGCGCGCGCCTATATCTCCATGGGCTCCTTCATCAACAGCCTGGAGAACGTGGCGGCGGGACTTCAGATCGTCATCGTGGGACCGCTCACCAATCCCAAGACGCATGAGCTGGTCAGCGCCGTTGTGGGGCGCAGCCTTCCCAATCGCATGCTGATCATGGTGGATCCGTCGCAGGAATTGCCCGCGGGCCATCCGGCACACGGCAAGACCATGGTTGGCGGCGTGCCCACGGCCTATATCTGCCAGCGCATGACCTGCGAGCAGCCCATCACCAATCCGGTGACATTGTCGCAGTCGCTGCAGCTTCCGCCGCGCCAGATCATGCCGCAGATGCCGCAACAACCGGCGAATATGCGTCCCAACTAAACGGGACCGAATGCACACTTGGCGCTGATGCGCCGATGCCGCTAACCTTGCCGCAGATATCGGGCAGGAAAGGACCGCGCATGGCAGGCGAAGACATCACGATCAAGACAGCCGACGGCGCGATGGGCGGCTATCTGGCGAGGCCCGCTGCGGGGCGTGGACCGGGGCTTGTGGTCATCCAGGAGATTTTCGGCGTCAATCAGGTGATGCGCGATCTGGCGGACGGTTTCGCCGCGCGCGGCTATTTCGCGCTGGCGCCCGATCTGTTCTGGCGCATCCAGCCGGGCGTGCAGATCACCGACAAGACCGATGCCGAATGGAAACAGGCCTTCGACCTGATGAACAAGTTCGACTCCAAGAAGGGCGTCGAGGATATCCAGGCGACGATCAAGACCCTGCGCGACACCGAAGGCTGCACCGGCAAGATCGGCGCGGTGGGCTATTGCCTCGGCGGCCAGCTCGCCTATCTCACCGCCGCGCGCACCGATATCGACGCCTCGGTCGGCTATTACGGCGTCAATTTGCAAAACCTCCTCGGTGAAGCAAAGGCCATCAAAAAGCCGCTGATGCTGCACATCGCCGGCAAGGATCAATTCACGCCCCCCGAAGCGCAGAAGCAGGTGATCGACGGGTTGAGGGGCAATGCGCATGTCACCATCCATGTCTATCCGGAAATGGACCATGCCTTCGCCCGCGCGGGCGGCGCGCATTACGACCACGCCAATGCCGAGCTTGCGAACGGCCGCACCGCAACCTTCTTCCGCCAGCATTTGAGTTAAGCCGGCGTTAGACCGCGCTCCTTAATTTGACCACGGTTTTTGGCTTGAAGGGCTGCCGGGCATTCCGGCGGCAATGGCGTTGAGCGAGCGTATCGAACCCGAATTCATCGATCCCGCGTTGCCCGAACAGGTGGCGGAAGAGCGCGTGGACGCCGCGCGCGAAGCCACGGGCTACAAGATCACCGGCGGCGGCGTCCGTCTGCGCAAAACCCTGTTCGGCTGGATCTCGCGGCACGAGCGTTCGCTCAGCGCCGTCTCGATGATCGGCGGCTTTGCCTTCGACAATTACGCCTATCGCCGGATCGACCTGCCCAATACGCAGGCGCTGTTCATCGGCTATCTCACGGTGGCCGGCGTTGCGATCGTCCTGCTGCATCTTTTCGCCGCGCGGGCGGCGGCCGGAAAGCCGATGCCGCGCTGGCATTCGATCCTGCCCATGGCAACGCAGTTCACGCTGGGCGCGTTGTGGAGCGGCTTTCTCATCTTCTATTCGCGCAGCGCGGTTCTGACGGAATCCTGGCCGTTCCTGCTGGTGCTCGTCGCCATCTTCATCGGCAATGAGGTGTTCAGCCGATATCATTCGCGGCTCGTCTTCACGTCGATCCTCTACGCCTTCGCGCTATTCTCCTATTTCATCGTCACCGTGCCGATCTTCACCCACACGGTTGGCCCCTTCACCTTCCTCGTCAGCGGGCTTTTTGCTTTCGTCGTCTTTCTCTTTTTCCTGCGCATCGTGCGCTGGGCGGGGCAGGAGCAATGGCGCAGTGCGCGGCTGCAAGTCATGGGCGGCGCATTCCTCGTCTATGCCACGCTGACGGCATTCTATTTCACCGGCACGCTGCCGCCTCTGCCCATCGCGCTGGTGGACAAGGGCGTGTTTCATTTCGTGAAGCGCGTGGGCGAGGTTTATCAGGCGCAGGGCGAAGCGCAGGACTGGCTTACGCGCTTCGGCAAGCCGCCGGTGCTGCATATCGCGCCGGGCCAGCCGGTTTACGTCTACAGCGCGGTGTTCGCGCCGATCAAACTTTCCACCACCATTGTGCATCGCTGGCGGCACTACAACCGCATCCGCCACAAATGGCAGACGATCAGCACCGTGGCGTTCACGATCAATGGCGGACGCGACGGCGGTTATCGCAACTATACCATCCAGCATAAGGTATGGGATGGCGACTGGCGCGTCGATGTGCGCAACGCCGATGGGCGCATCATCGGCCGCATTCCCTTTCACATCGAGAATGCGGCCCAGCCTGTGGCAACGGTTCCTGTTACTTTGAAGTGAGGCCGGAGAGCGGCCGCACATCCTCCACCAGATGCACCAGAACCTTGCCGGGTTCTTCGATCTGCATCATGTGCGCGGAGTTCTCGAACCAGACCATCTTCTTCACCGGTGCATGAACCTGTTCGAACCATTTGGCGGTGACATTTTGCGAAACCGTTTCGTCATGGCGCCCGTTGAAAATGATGATCGGGCATTTGAAGTCGGTGACCTTGCTGTAGTTGAACGTGCTGAAGGCGGGCAGCAGATGCGTCAAGGACAGCAGCGAGCCTTTGTCGATGGCGTCCAGGTCGGCATCGGTGTAATCCGGCGAAAGCTGCGTCGCGTGGTAGTAATAGGCGTAGGAATCGCGGTTCCAGCTCAACCCGCCATACTTGATCGACCAGTCGCGTTCGACGCCGATCTTGTCGAGATTCAACGGCGCGGTGGGATAGGGCATGATGCCGTCCAGCGCCTTTACGGCCTTCTCGTCATGCGCGGCGCGCGCCGCGGCGAGGGTCGCTTCGTAGATGTCTTTTTCGCTCGCCTGGCTGTCGATCATCTGGCCCATGCCGATATAGGCGTAGAGCCATTCGGGATGGTTGTGCGCCAGCGTGATGCCGAGCAGCGAGCCCCAGCTATGGCCCAGCACGAATATCTTGGGCTTGTGATAGGTAGCGCGCAGATACTGGACGAGCTCTTCGGTGTCCTTCTCCATGCGGTCGGCGGTCAGCGTGGGCGCGATCTTTTTCGGATCGTTGGCATTGTAGGTTTTGCCCGAGCCGCGCTGATCCCATTGCACCACGGTGAAATAGTCCTCCCACGGATTCTGGAACGTCCAGCTCGTCGGCATTTCCGGCGCGGCGGGCCCGCCATGCAGAAACAGAAGAATGGGGTTGTTCTTGTCGCGGCCGCGAATGGTGATCCACTGCTTGATACCGCCGATGGTGATTTCCATCTGCTGATCGATGCCGTTGGGCGAAACCACCTTTTGCAGATCGCCGATGATCTTGCGCGCCTGGTCCTGCGTGAAAGGCGGCTTGGCATCGGCAGCCTGCGCCGCAAGCGGCGCGGCAAGTAGGAAAGCGGCAATTAGTCGGCCATACATGGGAAAGTTCCGTTTGTGATCTATTGGCTGTTCTCACTTAAGGGCTAATGTCGCGCGACGCGATATGCACAAGCCATGCGTGGAATGTCCATCAGCGTTGCGTTGCGCGGGAGGTTGGCATGAAAGCGATCCGGATCCATCAGAACGGCGGTCCCGACGTCCTGCGCTATGAAGATGTGGAGCTTGCACCGCCGGCGCGCGGCGAAGTGCGCGTGCGTCACACCGCGGTCGGCGTGAACTTCATCGACACCTATCACCGCTCCGGTCTCTACAAGCTGCCGCTGCCCACGGGGCTTGGCAGCGAAGCGGCCGGCGTCGTCGAAGAATTGGGTGAAGGCGTCGTAACGCTGAAGAAAGGTGACCGTGTCGCTTATGCGGGCGCCATCGGCGCCTATGCGGAGGCGAACACTGTTCCGGCCGACAAGCTGGTGAAGCTACCGGCAAATGTTTCCGATGATGTCGCCGCCGCCGCGCTGCTGAAAGGCATGACGGTGCAATATCTGCTGACCCGCACCTATTCGGTGAATCCCGGTGAAACCATCCTGTTTCATGCCGCCGCGGGTGGCGTCGGCCTGATCTTCGGCCAATGGGCGAAGCATATCGGCGCAACCGTCATCGGAACGGTAGGTTCACAAGACAAGATCGCGCTGGCGAAAGGCCATGGCTACGATCATGTGCTCGATCTTTCGAAGGACAATTGGGTCAAGCGCGTGCGCGAACTAACCGGCGGCGAGGGCGTACCCGTGGTCTATGACGGCGTCGGCAAGGCGACGTGGGACGGATCGCTCGATTGTCTGGCCGTGCGCGGCATGATGGTGAGCTTCGGAAATTCCTCCGGCGCCGTGCCGCCCTTCGCGCCGGGCATTCTTTCGGCCAAAGGCTCGCTCTATGTCACGCGGCCAACGCTGGGCAGCTACACGCGCAATGCCGAGGAATTGCAAACGACAGCCAACGATCTGTTTGATGTCATCGCATCCGGCGCGGTGAAGATCGAGATCAACCAGCGCTTCAGGCTGAGCGAGGCCGCCAAGGCGCATGAAGCGCTGCAGTCCCGCCAAACCACGGGCGCGACAATTCTGATTCCCTGATTATTCGGCTGCGATCGGCGAGGATTTGTCTTCGCGCAGATAGATCGAACGCTTCGGCCGCGCCATCACCCGCTGGACCATCGGCACGAAAGCCTCGAGCGGCATGGTGTCGTAATTCGGATCGAAGGCGTTCTGGTCGTGACGCGCGCAGAACATCGCCGTGCGCTCGAAGCTCGGATGGCCGCGGAACTGATCGCGCATGTTCCGGTCCAGACCGAGATAGTGGAAGAAGTAATAGCCCTGGAAGATGCCGTGGTGATCCAGCATCCAGTGGTTTTCCTCAGAGACGAAAGGCTTCAGCACCGTCGCGCCGAGTTCGGCATGGTTCGATGATGCGAGAATATCGCCCATGTCGTGCAGCAGCGCGCAGACGACATATTCCTCGTCCATGCCGTCGCGATGGGCCAGGCTCGCCGATTGCAGCGAATGTTCGAGGCGGTCCACGGCGAAACCGCCGCAATCGCCTTCCAGCATCTTCAGATGCGCGATCACCCGGTTCGGCAGATCGCGGTTGAAGCCCGCGGACGCCATCGCGATCTTCGTCCAGTCCTCCTGGGTGCCTTCGGCCATCGCCTTGAATTGCGCGCGGTCGCTGGGATGTTCGGTCATGGGCTGGTTCCTCGATAGGCTGGTGCAATTCTCCGCCGGGATGTGCGCGGGGTCAATTGCATCGCGCCGCACTCTGTGCTGCCTTGGGGGCGGCGATTTCGGGGGTTTCAAGGAAATGAGCAGGCGCGAGAAGCTGGAAGAACGGTTCGAATCCGTCCTGTTCGCCAGCCGTTGGCTGATGGCCCCGTTCTATCTGGGCCTGGTCGTGGCGCTGCTGGCCTTGCTGGTCGAGTTCCTTAAAACCCTCGTTGAAGTCCTGCCCGGAATCACCGAGATGAGCGAAGCCTCGGCGGTGGTGTGGATTCTCACCCTGATCGACCTGTCGCTGGCCGCCAATCTGCTGCTGATGGTGATTTTCTCGGGCTACGAGAACTTCGTCTCCCGCATGGCCGTCAGCGCCGCGCACCCCGACCGCCCGACATGGATGGGCAAGATCGATTTCTCCAGCATGAAGCTGAAGCTGATCGCCTCCATCGTGGCGATCTCCGCCATCGAATTGCTGAAGGCCTTCATGTCGATCAAGTCTTACAGCGACCGCGATCTCATCTGGCTGGTGGCCATCCATCTCACCTTTATCGTGTCAGGCGTGCTCTTGGCGCTGATGGACTGGATCACCGAGCGCGGCGAAGTGCCCGAAACCCGCCGTGAGCACGAAGACGCGCCGGAACATCATAGCCGCTAGGCAAGGCGAAATTCGCCGTCCCGGATTTTCCGCTGCAGCGCGGCGGCCGTCTCTTCCGCGCGCATCGCGCCAGGATCGAACGCGTGTTTCTCCTGTCCGTCCAGACTGGAGAATTGCCGGAACAGCTCGCGCACCGGGCCTTCCGCTTTCAGTCCATGCGTGCCGCGCTGTTGCACGCGCGCAAAGCAGATATCCGCGTTCGCCGGACGCAGCACGATGTAGTGCAGCGGAATGTTTTTCGCGGCCGCGGCTTGGCGATAGGGCGTCAGAAACCACGGGCCCACGATGCCGTCGATCAGGGTGAAATAACCGCCGGCGGCATATGCGCAGGCCGCGCCGGCGATTACGCCGGTGACAACTTCATTTTGCTTCTGTGATTCCGGCAGCCAGGGCAGCACATAGCCGCTCTTGATATAGCGGTCGTAGAAATCGTCGCTGTGCAGATGCACGGCAGGCATTTCGCTCTGCCGCGCCAGAACATCCGCCACCGTCGATTTTCCCGCGCCCGGCGGGCCGGTCAGAATGACAACCGGCCCGGCCATGGCATCAGGTGTTCATGCTGTCGAAGAAATCGTCGTTGTTCTTCGAGGAGCGCAGCTTGTCGAGCAGGAACTCGATCGCATCGGTCGTGCCCATCGGCGCGAGGATGCGGCGCAGGACGTGAGTCTTCGCGAGCACCGCCTTGGACAACAGCAATTCGTCCTTGCGGGTGCCGGACTTCAGAATATCGATGGCCGGGAACACGCGCTTGTCGGCGACCTTGCGGTCCAGGATGATTTCCGAGTTACCCGTGCCCTTGAATTCTTCAAAGATGACTTCGTCCATGCGGCTGCCGGTATCGATCAGCGCGGTGGAGATGATGGTGAGCGATCCGCCTTCCTCGATATTGCGCGCCGCGCCGAAGAAGCGCTTGGGGCGCTGCAGGGCATTCGCATCGACACCGCCGGTCAGCACCTTGCCCGATGACGGGACGACGGTGTTGTAGGCGCGGCCGAGGCGCGTGATGTTGTCGAGCAGGATGATGACGTCGCGCTTGTGTTCGACGAGACGCTTGGCCTTTTCGATCACCATTTCGGCGACTTGCACATGGCGCGTCGCCGGCTCGTCGAAGGTCGAAGAAATGACTTCGCCGTTCACCGTGCGCTGCATGTCCGTCACTTCTTCCGGACGTTCGTCGATCAAAAGCACGATCAGGTAGCATTCGGGATGATTGGCCGAGATCGCCTTGGCGATGTTCTGCATCATGATCGTCTTGCCGACGCGCGGCGGCGCCACGATGAGGCAGCGCTGGCCCATGCCCTGCGGCGCGACGATGTCGATGACGCGGCCCGTCTTGTCTTTGATCGTCGGGTCTTTCAGCTCCATGTTGAGCCAGCGCGTCGGATAAAGCGGCGTCAGATTGTCGAAATGGACCTTGTGCTTGATGTTTTCCGGATCTTCGAAATTGATCGTGGAAACCTTCAGCAGTGCGAAGTAGCGCTCGCCGTCCTTGGGGCCGCGGATCGGGCCTTCGACGGTATCGCCGGTGCGAAGGCCGAAGCGGCGGATCTGCGAAGGGGAGACGTAAATGTCGTCCGGGCCCGGCAGGTAATTGGATTCCGGCGAACGCAGAAAACCGAAGCCGTCCGGCAAGGTTTCGACCACGCCCTGCCCCGTGATTTCCACATTGCGCTCGGCGAGCTCCTTGAGGATCGCGAACAGCATGTCCTGCTTGCGCATGGACGAGGCGTTCTCGATCTCCAGCTCCTCGGCGAAGGACAGCAGGTCGGTGGGGGATTTGGACTTGAGGTCCTGCAGCTTCATCGCTTGCAGGCCGTCTTGAACTGTCATTGGGTACTTACCTGAAATTGAGGTTGGGAATTTTCCCGCCGCGAGAGCCGCCGAAAATGACCGGTCGAGCGCTCAACGGAAGGGTAGGTGCCGCACCGCGCCGGTCTGCCCGGGTCCGGCCTTCGCGCAAGGGCGCGGGACGGATGCGATGCGAATGGGGAACAAGGGATATATAGACCGATTTCGGAGGCCTTGCAAAGCCCGCCTGTCAAACCCCGTCAGAAGGGCTGCACGATTACCAGAATGACGATCAGCACCATCAGCACCGCCGGAACCTCGTTCCAGATGCGATAAAAACGGGCGGTATGGGTGTTGGCGTCGCGCTCGAACGCCTTGCGCCACAGGGCATAAAGGTGGTGCACGACAGTGAGCCCCACCACCAGCAGGAACTTGGCCTGCAGCCAGCCATCCTCATAGGCGCCGGTGATCCAGGCCAGCAGCGGCCCCAGGATCCACACCGCAATCGCCGCCGGATTCATGATCGCGCGCAGCAGCTTGCGCTCCATGACCTTGAACCGCTCGGACTCCGACGAACCCGGCTGGGTTTCGGTGTGATAGACGAAGAGGCGCGGCAGGTAGAGAAGGCCGCTCATCCACGCGATCACCGCGATGACGTGAAACGCCTTGATCCAGTCGATGTAGTTTCCCAGGAACAGGCGCAGGTCATCCATTTGCAGTGTCCTCGAATCCGCAGCGGGAATATTGTTTCGGGCAAATGCGGCCCGGTCCGCAGGTGACGACAGTTTCACCCGAGGCCGCGCGACTCGCCAGCCCGGCGAGTGCGGCAATGAAGCCGGGCTCGATACCCACCGTAGGCACGCGGATATAATCGGCCACGCCGCTCTCGCGCGCCAGCTTGCCGTATTCGATGTCGAGCTCGACCAGCGTTTCGGAATGCTCGCTGACAAAGGCGATGGGCACGACGATCAGGCCTTTGCCCTCATCCCCCGCGCGGCGGATTTCGGAATCGGTGGACGGGCCGATCCATTCCAGCGGCCCGACGCGGCTCTGATAGCAGACCTGCCAATCGAGATTATTTATCCCCAGCCTGTCCACAATCGCGGCGGCGGTTTTCTCCACCTGCCATTGATAGGGATCGCCCTTGGAGACCGTGCGTTTCGGCAGGCCGTGCGCGGATAGCAACAGGCGATAATCCACAGCCGGCTTTTTCTTCGCGAGCGCCGCCGCGATCAGCTTTGCCTTGCTGGTGATGAACCCTTCTTCCCACGGATAGCAGCAGATGCGCGTCGTTGGCGCTTCGATGCCGGCCTGCTTCGCCGCCGCACGCCAATCCTTCAGCGAAGAATCGGTGGTCGTGGTGGAGAACTGCGGATAGAGCGGCAACAACACGATGCGGTCCGGATTCCAGGCCTTCACCGCGCGCGCCGCGTCCCGGGCAAAAGGTTTCCAATAGCGCATGGCGATGAAGCACTGCGCATCGTGGCCATGCACTGCCAGCGCCGCCTCGAGCGCCGCGGCCTGCGCGCGCGTTTCTTCCACAATTGGCGAACGCCCGCCGATCTTGGCGTAGATCTCGCGCGCAACCGGCCCGCGGCGCTTCGCAATGAAGGCGCCGAGTGGCGCGCGGAAAATCCCCGGCAAGGAAATGATCGCCGGATCGGAAAACAGATTTCGCAGGAAAGGCTCCACCGCCTCCGGAGAATCCGGACCGCCCAGATTGAACAGGACGATCGCCAGCTTCACTTGCGGACGCGCGCGACCAGCGCGGCGACATGTTCAGGCGGTGTTTCCTTCAACACGCCGTGACCCAGATTGAAAATGAAGGGCTTGCCGCGCATGGCATCCACAAGCGTATCCACAGCGTCCTCCATCACCAAGCCACCCGTCAAAAGCAGCAAAGGATCGAGATTGCCTTGAATCGGCATGTCGAGATCGGCCATCCAGTCCTGCGGCGCGGATGTGTCAACAGAGATTCCGTCCACACCGGTTTCATCCGCGTAAAACTCATAACCTTGCAACGTCGCCGCGCGTGGAAAGCCGATGATCTTCGCATCGGGCTTTGCAGCGCGAACTATTTTCACAATGCGTTTCGTCGGTGCGATCACCCATCGTTCGAACATGTCCGCCGGCAATCCGCTCGCCCAGCTGTCGAAGATCTGCACGGCATCCGCACCGGCGTCGATCTGCGCGATCAGATGCGCCGCCACGCAATCGCCCAACACATCGAGCAACGCGCCGAAAGATTTCGGATCGCGATAGCCCCAAAGCTTCGCCGCTTTCTGCTCGTCGCCACCACGACCCGCCGCCATATAGGTCGCCAAGGTCCAGGGCGCGCCCGCAAAGCCCAAAAGCGATGTTTCAGCAGGCAGTGCCACCCGTGTTCGGCGAAGCGTCTCGTAGGCCGCAGAAAGCTTCTGCTGCCAGATCGCCGGATCGCGCTCCAAACCTTCCGCGCTTGTCACCGCATCGAGCGTCGGGCCGATATTCTCCTCAAACTTTACGGTTCGTCCCAGCGCGAACGGCACCGTGAGAATATCGGAGAAGATAACCGCCGCATCGAATCCGAAACGCCGGATCGGCTGCAGGGTTATCTCCGTCGCCATGACCGGATCGTTGCACATCGTCCAGAACGAACCGGCCTTGGCGCGCAGCGCGCGATATTCCGGCAGATAGCGTCCGGCTTGGCGCATCAGCCAAACCGGCGGCGGAGAAACCGCCTGTCCATCCAGGACCGATACCAATCTTTTCCCAGAAGACTTCAAAGAATAAGAACTCCTAGAATCTGATGACGATGATGATTGGGCTGTGAAGTGTGGAAAAATCCGTGGGTTGGCTGTCTCTAGGCCGCAAGCGCTTGGGACTCAAGAGGAGTTGCACGGGCCGGCGGCGCGGTTTCGTCAACAGCGCATGCCGGAGGGTGTGCGCGCAAATGCCGAAGCTGTGGGATGTGTGCGCGGTTCCGCATCTGTGTATCCTATGGGGATGAAAGCGAAGGGCCGGAGCATCGTTCTGTGAATTCCGAAAACCGTGAATTCCATGTCCATCTTGTCTCGGATGCGACGGGGGAAACCTTGAATGCCATCGCCCGTGCCGCGCTGGCGCAATTCGAGGGTGTGACGGTCAACGAGCATTTCTATGCGCTGGTCCGCAGCTCGCGCCAGCTCCAGCGCGCGATCGAGCATATTCAGGAGGATCCGGGGCTGGTATTCTTCACCCTGGTCAACCCGGAACTCCGCAAGGAATTGCAGGCCGCCTGCGCGGCGACGGGCGTGCCGAGTTACGATGTTCTCGAAGCGCCGATTAGCGCCATGCGGCAATTTCTCGGTACCGCCGAAACGCATCGCCCGGGCGGGCAGCATGACCTCGATCAACGCTACAATGAGCGCATCGAGGCGCTGAATTTCGCCATTGCCCATGATGACGGCCAGATTCTGGATCGCCTGGACGAGGCGGAAGTGGTGCTTGTGGGTGCCAGCCGGACCTCGAAGACACCGACCAGCGTCTATCTTGCGATCCGCGGCGTACGGGCGGCGAACATCCCGCTGGTACCCGGCATGCCGCTGCCGCGCCAGCTATTGATGGCAACCAAGCCCTTGATCGTCGGCCTGTGGGCATCGCCGGATCGGCTCGTGCAGGTGCGGCGCAACCGCCTCAACACCCTGGGTGAAGTGCGCGACACGTCTTATGTCGATCTGGACAGTGTGCGGGCCGAGGTGACGGCAACACGAAAGCTGTTCGATGCCCACGAATGGCCGGTCATCGACGTCTCGCGCCGCTCGGTGGAAGAAACCGCTGCCGCCGTACTCAACCTCCTGGCCGAAACGCGGCAGGACGCGGAAGAATGATTCTCGCGTCGGCCAGCCAGACGCGCGCGAAGCTCCTGCGAGATGCCGGCGTCACATTCGATGTCGCGCCCGCGCGTGTGGATGAAGAAGCGCTGAAACAATCGCTTCTGGCGGAAAAGGCATCGCACCGCGATATCGCCGATGCGCTGGCGGAATTGAAAGCCTTGCGTGTTTCAGCTTCGCATCCCGGCGAATGGGTGTTGGGCGCCGATCAGGTTCTGAGTTTTGACGGCGCGCTTGTCAGCAAATGCGAAAGCCTTGCCGAAGCACGGAACTTGTTGCTGCGGCTGCGCGGGAAAACCCACGATCTGATTTCCGCGATGGTGTTGGCGAAAAACGGCGCGCCGGTGTGGCGGCATGTGGAAAAAGCCACGCTGGCCATGCGCGATTTTTCCGATGCGTTCCTGGATGATTATCTGGCGCAGGAAGGCGAGGCGCTGCTGTCCGGGGTCGGCTGCTATCGGCTGGAAGGGCGCGGCGCACAGCTTTTTTCGCGTGTAAACGGCGACCATTCCACCATCCTGGGCCTGCCGCTCGTTCCGCTCTTGTCGGCGCTGCGCGAACAGGGTGTCATTGCGAAATGATCGTCAGCGGCAAGGCAAAACTCGCGGGAGTCATCGGCTGGCCGATCGCCCATTCGCTGTCGCCGCGCCTGCATGGCTACTGGCTCGACGCGCATGCGGTCGATGGCGCCTATGTTCCGCTCGCCGTGCCGCGCGAGGATTTCGCGCGCGTGATCGAAAGCCTGCGCGTTTCTGGCTTTGCCGGCGTGAATGTCACGGTGCCGCACAAGGAAGCCGCCTTCGCGATCGCGCATGTGCTGGACGAAACCGCGCTGGCCGCGGGCGCGGTCAATCTTCTTCTTCTTCGCAATGGCCGTATCGAAGGGCGCAACACCGATGCGGGCGGTCTTGCCGCAAGCCTCACCGAGGCGCTGATGAAAAATGCGCTGGCGGGAAAAGATGCGGTGTTGCTCGGCTCCGGGGGCGCGGCGCGTGCTGCCGTCCTGGCGCTTGCCGAACTCGGCGTGCGGGAAGTTCGCATTGTCGCGCGCGATCATGCGCGCGGCGAAAACCTGGTGCGCGAATTTTCCGCGCGCACGAAAACGCCGTTGCGCGCGATGGATTGGAAAGACTGGTCGAAAGCCGCCGAGGGCGCGGGTGTGCTGGTGAATGCGACATCGGCGGGCATGTCCGGCAAGGGCGCCCTCGATCTTCCGCTCGATCCCTTGCCGGTGAACGCCGTGGTGACGGATCTGGTCTACAACCCGCTGGAGACCGATCTGCTCCAGCGCGCGCAGGCGCGGGGCAATCGCGTTGTCGATGGTCTTGGGATGTTGATGCATCAGGCGGTTCCGGCGTTCGAAGCCTTCTATGGCGAACGCCCGCAAGTGACGCCGGCCCTGCGTACGGAACTCAAGAAAGCCTTGCGTCATGGCTAGGCCGTTCATGATCGGGCTCACCGGCTCCATCGGCATGGGCAAAAGCGAAACCGCGAAAATGTTCGCGAAACTGGGAATCCCGGTGAACGATTCCGATGCCAATGTGCACGCGCTTTACGAGCCGGGCGGCGCGGCGGTGCCCGATATCGAAAAGACATTCCCCGGAACCGTGCGGGACGGAAAAGTGGATCGCGCCCTGCTGACCAGGGCGTTGGCGGCCGATCCAGGCGGCTTCAAGAAGCTGGAAGCCATCGTGCATCCGCTGGTCGCCAAAACGCAGGCGGATTTTCTGGCCCGCGCCGAAGCCCAAGGCGCGGACATGGTGGTGCTGGATATTCCGCTCTTGTTCGAGACCGGCGGGCATGCCCGCGTCGATGCGGTTGTGGTGGTGTCCGCGCCTTCCCATATACAGCGCGCGCGCGTTCTCGAACGCCCCGGCATGACGGAAGAAAAGCTGGACCAGATTCTCGCTCGTCAGACGCCCGACGAAGAAAAGCGTGCAAAAGCCGATTATGTGGTTGTGACGGACAAGGGCCTCGATCACGCTTTCGAGCAGGTCAAAATGATTGTTGCCGGGTTGCGCGAGAAGATCGCGGCGGAAAAGAAGTCAGAGAATTAGATGCGTGAAATCGTTCTGGATACGGAAACCACCGGCTTCGATCCGGCGACGGGCGACCGCATCGTCGAAATCGGCTGCGTCGAGCTGGTCGATCATCTGCCCACGGGCAGGAGCTTCCAGGCCTATCTCAATCCTGAGCGCCTCGTGCCCATCGAAACGCAAAAGGTGCATGGCCTCACCGACGAATTCCTCGCCGACAAGCCGCTCTTCGCGCATATCGTGGAGGATCTGCTGGAATTCCTCGGCGATGCGCCGCTGGTGATCCACAACGCATCGTTCGACATGAAGTTCGTGAACAGTGAATTGCATCGCTGCGGAAAGCCGCCGCTGCCTTATGCGCGCGCCATCGACACCATCGAGATCGCGAAGGCCCGGATACCCGGCGCGCGTTATTCGCTGGACGAATTGTGCAGGCGCTTCGGCATCGATCTGTCCGTCCGCACCAAGCACGGCGCATTGCTCGACGCGGAGCTGACCGCGCGCGTCTATCTGGAACTGGTCGGCGGGCGGCAGACCAAGCTTGTGTTGGCGCCGGGCGACAACATCGAGATCGGCAGCGACGGCATCGTGCAGGTGGCGCGCAGCCGGCCGCAGCCTCTCGCATCGCTCATCACACCGGACGAGCGCGCGGCGCACGACGCCTTCATCGCCAAAGAGCTGGGATCCGAACCGGTCTGGGGCTGGAGTTAGGCCGAAGCGGTCGGCGCTTCACCCTGCTGCTGTTCCATCTTGGCGCGGTAGAGCGCCATGAAATCGATCGGCTCGATCATCAAAGGCGGCATGCCGCCGTCGCGGATGGTGTCCGCCACGACGCGGCGCGCGAACGGAAACAGCAAATGCGGCGCGTCGATCAGCAGAACCTGCTGCAGCACGTCTTCGGGAATGTTCTGGATCAGCAGAAGGCCGGCATAGGAAAGTTCCATGAGGAAAAGCGTTTTTTCCTCATTCTTCGCCGAGACACGCAGGCGGATGTCCACCTCATAGGTGTCGCCTTCGATGCGGCGGGCCTGCAGATCGACGCCCAGGTCGATCGCCGGACGCACGGCCGGGTTCATCGGCGCGCCGGGATTCTCGAACGAAAGATCCTTCACATATTGCGCCAGGATCTGAACGCGCACGGCGGGTCCTTCGCCGGAACCGTTGTTGCCCTGGGGAAGTCCTTCGCCGCTCATGATGCTCTCGCCCGTCAAAATCGCGGCTCGCGCTATCACGGATTGGCGAGCGCTGACAAGCTGACCACGGTTTTGCCGCATAAGTGCCGCATCCGCGCTTGCTTTTCGCGATTAACGTTGCGTTCGCGCTGTCGCCGATGCGCGCTGGACCGGCACAGGGCGCGGGGCTAGTTTACCCATTAACCGCGAACGGCACGCGGGACGAGGTCTGACCGGAATCATGGCGAATTCACAACTCATCGAAATCCTGCTCCTGGCGATGGTGGCCGGGGTGATCCTGTTTCGCCTCTACACCGTTCTGGGCCGCCGCACCGGGCATGAACCGCCGCCGAAGCCCTATCGCGTAAGCGGACCTGCGGAGCAGGCCGCGGACAAGCCCGCCACTGCCGCCTTGCCCGCGCCGCGCGGCGCGGATCTTCCGGCCGATCCGATCGCGCGCGGCCTGATGGAGATCAAGCTGGCGGACCGCGCTTTCGACCAGGAGCATTTCCTCGCCGGCGCGCGTCACGCTTACGAACTCATCCTCACGGCGTTCTCCGCCAACGATCGCGTCACGCTCAAGCCGCTGCTCAGCGATGAGGTCTACACCGCCTTCGATGCCGCCATGCGCGGCCGCGAAGAGCGCAAGGAGAAAGTCGCCTTCACCTTCGTCGGCTTCAAGGATTCGAAAATCGTGGAAGCGTCGCTGCGCGGAAAGATGGCGGACATCGCGGTGGCGGTCACCGCGCAATTCATCTCCGCCACGACGGATGCCAATGATGCTGTGATCGAGGGCGATCCGAAGTCGGTGCGCGAAGTGACCGACATCTGGGCCTTCGAACGCAATGTCCGCGCCAGCGATCCGAACTGGACATTGGTGCACACGTCAGGCGCCGAGCCGTCGGCCTGACGATGGCGCGGGGGCGCCTTCTTCTCATCCTCGTCGTTCTCTCCGTCGCCGCCATCGTGGCGTGGTGGGCGACGCGGCCGCAGGCGCCGTCATTTTTCGTGGCGCCTTTGCGGTTGACGCCGGTGTCCTTCACCGATCTTCCGGGTTGGCGCATATCCGATCCGCGCGCGGCGCTCGCAGCCTTCGCGCGCTCCTGCCAGGCGCTCGCGAAAAAGCAGCCGACGGATGCGATGGGCGGCATCGGTTATGCGGGCAATGTCGGAGACTGGATGCCGGCCTGCCGCCAAATCCCGGCGCGCAACATGAGCGCGGCGCAGGCGCGCAAATTTTTTGAAAGCTGGGCGCGGCCCGTTTCCATCGGCGAAGGCGACGATCCACGCGGGACGTTCACGGGCTATTACGAAGCACAAATCGCCGCCAGCCGTGTGCAACATGGCGCGTACCGAACACCGGTCTATGGCACGCCGGACAATCTCGTCGCCGTCAATGCCGGCGATTTTCTCGACGATCTTTCCGGCCGTCACTTCACCGGCTGCGTCGAGGGCCACAGGCTCGTGAAATGTCCCGAGCGGGCGCAGATCGATGCGAAGGGATTGCAGCAGGCCAAAATCCTTTTCTATGCCGACGATCCCGTCGCCGTGTTCTTCCTGCATATCCAGGGTTCGGGCCGGGTGCATTTCGATGACGGCACTTCGGCCCGCGTGAATTACGACGCGCAGAACGGCCAGCCTTACACCGCCATCGGCAAGACGCTGATCCAGATGGGCGTGCCGCGCGACGGCATGTCGATGCAGGTGATCCGCAAATGGCTGAAGGATCATCCGGCGGACGCGCAACGGGTGATGGAAACGGACAAGTCCTTCATCTTTTTCCGCGAAGAGCCGATTGAAGATGCAAGCACCGGTCCCATCGGCAGCGAAGGCGTGCCGCTCACCGCGGGCGCGAGTCTGGCTGTCGACATGAAGCTGCATCCTTTGGGCGCGCCGATGTTTGTTGCGGCGACGCGGCCCGACGCCAATCCCGATCGCGCGGATCATGATTTCGACCGGCTTATGGTGGCGCAGGATTCCGGCGGCGCAATCAAGGGCGCGGTGCGGGGCGATGTGTTTTGGGGTTTCGGCGACGATGCCGCCTCCATCGCCGGACGAATGAAATCTTCGGGCAAGCTCTATGTTCTGCTGCCCAGGCAACTTGCTGACCGGTTGGGCACATCGCAGGATTTCCGCATCCCATGACGCGCAAGCGTTCCGTCAGCGAGGAAGAGCGCAAGCTTTTTGAGATCGCCTATCGCGAAGCCACGCCGCTTGCGCCTGCGCTGTTGAAGAAAGTCTCGCCGGAAGCCAAGAGGCGCGTCACGCCGGGCGGGCTGAACGGGCGCACGGCCGAGCGTCTCAATCGCGGCGAGGTGGAACCGCAGGCGCGGCTCGATCTGCACGGCATGACCGAACGGGCGGCACATGGCGCGTTGATCACCTTCATTCGCGGCGCCTGGGCGCGCGGGCTTCGGCTGGTGATCGTCGTCACGGGCAAAGGCGCAAAAGCGGCAGAACCGGACGAGCCTTTCGCCATGGACAGCCGCCGCGGCATTCTCAAAACCCTGACGCCGCGCTGGCTGGCCGAGCCGGAACTGGCCGGCCTCGTCGCCGATGTGCGCAGTGCCCATCGCAGCCATGGCGGCGCCGGCGCGTTGTACGTCTATCTGCGCAAGAGCCGATGAAACAGAAATTCCATACGCTGGACCTAAGAACCAAAGGCCCCGGCCTTTATGACGTGACCGATGCCGCTGAACGGTTTGTCCGCGAGGCGGGCGTGGAGAACGGCCTTCTCACCTGTTTTGTGCGTCACACCTCCGCATCGCTGCTGATTCAGGAAAATGCCGATCCGGATGTGCTGAAGGATCTGGAAGATTTCATGCGCCGTATCGTGTCGCGCGATACCAAGCTCTATCGCCACACCACCGAAGGCCCGGACGATATGCCGGCGCATATCCGCGCGGCGCTGACGCAGACCTCCTTGTCGATTCCCGTCCAGACCCGAAGCTGGCTGCTCGGCACCTGGCAGGGACTCTATCTGTTCGAGCATCGCGACGCGCCGCATGCGCGGCAGATCGTGCTACATATCATCGGGGAATAGAGGGGGAAGAGATGCGCTTTGCACGCTGGGTCTATGCGGTTTCCGGAATCTACGGCGTTCTCATTCTCGTGCCGGGATTTTTCCTGCTCTCGCAGGTCGCGCCGCCGCCGCTCAATCATCCGGAGTTCTACTACGGCTTCTACGGTACGGCGCTGGCCTGGCAGATCGCCTTTCTGCTGATCGCGAGCAATCCCGTGCGCTGGCGCGCGCTGATGCCGGTGACCTTTGTGGAGAAGCTCGGTTTCTTCCTGCCATGCCTGTGGCTGTATTGGCACGGCCAGCTTCCGTTGGGCGGCCCTTTCTACGGCAGCCTTTTGGACGGTATGTGGCTCGTGCTGTTTATCGTGGCTTGGCGAAAAACGCCCAAAGCGGCGTGATCAGATCAACCCGGCCGCTTTCGCCAATGTCTTGAGCGAAGCTTCCGGCCGCGCGCCGTAATGCGAGATCACTTCGGCAGCGGCGAGCGAACCCAGCCGTCCGCAATCGGCCAGATGCTTGCCATGGGTGAGGCCATAGAGGAACGCGGCGGCATATTGATCGCCCGCGCCCGTCGTATCGACGACATGCTTCACGGGCGCGGCATCGATGACATGCACTTCGCTGCCTTTCGCCACGACGCAACCCTTGGCTGAGCGCGTCAACGCGGCGGTGCCATGCCAATGCCGGAAAGCCTGCAGAACCGAATCGAACTCTTCCACTTCGAACAATGTCTTCGCCTCTTCTTCATTGGCGAAAAGAATGTCGATGTCGGATCTCAGCAATTCGCGAAACTCGTCGCGCCAGCGCGACACGCAGAACGGATCGGACAGGGTAAAGGCGATCTTGCGGCCCGCCTTTTTCGCGGCGGCGATGGCCTTCTTGATCGCGGCCTTGGCGTCCGGCAAATCCCACAGATAGCCTTCGACATAGACGATGGACGCCGAGGCGATTTCGGCGTTGTCGATATCCGCGGGCTTCAGCTCGCGGCTGGCGCCCAGATAGGTACTCATGCTGCGCTGGCCGTCCGGCGTCACCGCGATCATACAACAGGCCGTCGGCGGGCCTTCTTCGGCGAAGGGCACACGGAAGGTCACGCCGATATCCTTCATGCTGCGCGAGAAGCTTTCGCCTAGCCGGTCGCGCTTGACCTTGCCCACGAACAGCCCGTTGCCGCCAAGCGAGGCAAGGCCCGCCATGGTGTTGGCCGCCGATCCGCCGCCGATCTCCGAAGGCTTCACCAGCGCTTCGTAAAGCTGCGCCGCGCGGAAATCGTCGATCAGGGTCATCACGCCCTTGGCGATCTGGTGCTTCAGCAGGAACGCGTCGTCCACCGGGGCGATCACGTCGACGATCGCGTTGCCGAGACCGACGACATCGAAAGAAGAAGTCATGTTGCTGTCATCGTCCGGAAAATTGCGTCATCGGGGAAATAGAGGAGCCGCCGAAGCTTCGCAAGCGCGCCCGGGCTCCTGTAGGATGCCGCCGCGCCGTACCGCCATTTCAGGGAACCCCGGCATGATCCGACCAGCTTTCGTCATCGCATCCGCACTCGTTCTGACCGCCTGTGCCGGCGGATCGGCCAGGCTTCCCGATGCACCGCCGACGGGCGAGCCCGCCGGTTATGCCGGGATCGATTCCGCGCAGCTGCGCGTCGCCATGGGAACGCCCGCGTTCACCCGCAAGGAAAGCGCCGGGATCGAGATGTGGCGCTATGACGGGCAAGGTTGCAAAGCCTTCTTCTTCCTTTATCCGAAAGGCGCGACGTTGTCGGTGCAGCATGTGGAAACTATCCCGCGTCCGCAGGATGCCTCCGCCGATGTGAGCTGCCTCAACCGGCTGCGCGTCGGCGCGAAGGCGACTTCCTGACGGGAGTCTTGTCCGGCGTGATCTCGCGCGTCTTGTCCCTGTAGCGGCACAGATCGTTGACGATGCAAGTGGGGCACAGCGGCTTGCGCGCGATGCAGGTGTAACGCCCGTGCAGGATCAGCCAGTGATGCGCGTGCAGCTTGTATTGCTCCGGCACTATCTTCTGCAACCCGTCTTCGACTTCGCGCGGATTTTTTCCCGGCGCCAATCCGGTGCGATTGCCGACGCGGAAGATGTGCGTGTCCACCGCGATGGTCGGCTCACCGAAAGCGACATTCAGCACCACATTCGCGGTTTTGCGGCCGACGCCCGGCAACGCTTCCAGCGCATCGCGATCCTGCGGGACGTTGCTGTTGTGATTTTCGATCAGGGCTTTTGACAGCGCGATGACGTTCTTCGCCTTGGTGCGATAAAGCCCGATGGTCTTGATATAGGGCGTGAGTTTCCGCACGCCGAGCGCCACCATCTTCTCCGGCGTGTCGGCAACTTTGAACAGTGATTGCGTCGCCTTGTTCACGCTTCTGTCGGTGGCCTGCGCGGAGAGCGCGACGGCGACGAGCAGCGTGAATGGATTTCTGTATTCCAGTTCCGTGCGCGGCTCGGGCATGTGCCGCTTGAGCCTTGCGAAGAACTCTTCCGCTTCCGCTTTGGTGAATTTGCGCGTCATGGAAGTTCCATAATCGCAGTTCCGTGGAAAAGCCATGATGATGAACGGAACGCGGAAGACGCTGTGCCGTTACCTCACCAACGCGGAGGAGACAGTGATGCTTATTCGAAAACTCGCCATCGTTGCGGCGGCGGCTTCCATTTTGGTTCTTGCCGGTTGCGGCACCGATCCGGGCGACCGCGCGGCATCTGGTGCATTGATCGGTGCGGGCGCCGGCGCGCTCGTCGGGGCGGCCACAGGTAGCGTCGCAACCGGCGCCGCGATCGGCGCTGTCGGCGGCGCTGTCGTCGGTGCGGCCACCGATCCGTGCGATCTGGACCTCGGCAATCCGGTATGGCGCGATCATGGCGGACGCCGCGCCTATGAAGAGCGCTGCGGTCATCCGCCACCGCACTAAGACATTCATCTGAAGAGGGCCCGCTATGCGCGGGCCCTCTTTTGCGACGTGCCGGTTCTCCCATACAATGTTTTCGCGATGGAAGCCGAACCTGTCCTGCTCGATGAAACCTTGCGGCCTAGCCCGCCGATGGCGCCGCAGACGCTGCTGATCATTCTTGGCGTCGTATTGGCATTCAACATCGCTTTCGCTTTGAGCTTTGTCCTGCGCGGGGCATGGCCTATCGCGCCGTTCCTGGGTCTGGATGTGGCATTGCTGGCCTGGGCGTTTCGCGCCAGCACTCTGGCGGCGCGGCGCAGCGAACGGGTGACGGTGACGCCGTCGCGGCTGCGCATCGAACAGCATCCGGCAAAGGGCGCGGTCACGCAGGCCGAGTTCAATCCCTATTGGGTGCGGGTAGATTTGCAATGGCCGACGGAATTCTCCAACCGCCTGTTCCTGCGCAGCCATGGACGCGAAATGCAGCTGGGCACGTTCCTGGCACCTGCCGTGCGCGAAAGCTTCGCGAACGCCCTGAAATCCGCACTTTCCGCCGCGAAAAATCCGCGCTTTTGAGCCCGCAAGAAACGGGTCGATAATGGGGTTGGAATACCTACCTTTGCCTCATGAGCGAACTGATCAACCTCGAAGACTATGAATCCACGCGGGACTGGCGGCGCATCGGACGCGCCATCCATTTCCTCACCGCGCGCTACACCGAGCAGCCGCGGCTGGAAGATGCCGCCGATGCGGTGGGCCTGTCGCCGTTCCACTTCCAGCGGCTGTTCACACGCTATGTCGGCGTCAGCCCCAAGAGCTTCATCGGCCATCTCACCCTCGAGCATGCCAAGCGCGAACTTGCGAGCGGCGCGAGCGTCATGGATGCGGCCATCGAGTCCGGCCTGTCGGGATCGTCGCGCCTGCACGATCTGTCGCTGAAGATCGAAGCGATGACACCGGGCGAATACGCCAAGGGCGGGCGTGGGCTTTCGATCGAATATGGTTTTGCCGATTGTCCGTTCGGCCGCGTGCTGGTGATGGCGACACCCAAGGGCGTCTGCGGTCTGGCTTTCGGCGACGAAGGCGAAGACGAAAGAATGCTCGCCGACATGACATCGCGCTGGCCGAAAGCGGATTTCATCGAAAACGCCGGACGTGCCGAAGACATCGCGCGCCGGATCTTCGAACATGACGGCAAAACTGAAATCGGTCTGCACCTGCTGGGCACGCCATTCCAGATCAAGGTCTGGGAAGCCTTGCTCGCCATTCCCGAAGGCAAGATGACGACCTACGGAATGCTCGCGGCGCGGCTGGGCGATGCGAAAGCGTCGCGCGCGGTCGGAACGGCGGTGGGCCGCAATCCGGTGTCGTGGCTGATCCCGTGCCATCGCGTGCTCGGCAGCGACGGCGCGCTGCATGGCTATCATTGGGGCCTGGTGCGCAAACGCTCGATGCTGGCGATGGAAGCCGCGCGCGCGGAAAACCGTCAAAGTCCCAGAACGTCCGCCATCGCATAGAGGCCAGGCTTCTTGCCCTGTCCCCATTTGGCTGCTGTGAGCGCGCCGGTGGCGAAGATCGAACGGTCTTCGGCGACATGGCGCAACACCACGCGCTCACCGGGCCCGGCGAAGATCACGTCATGCTCGCCGACCACCGTGCCGCCGCGCAAAGACGCAAAGCCGATGGTTTCCTCTTCGCGGGGGCCAGTATGGCCGTCGCGGCTCTTCACGGCGCTGTTGTCCAGCGAGATGTTGCGCCCCTCCGCCGCCGCGCGGCCGAGCAGGAAGGCGGTGCCGGACGGCGCATCCACTTTCTTGCGGTGATGCATCTCCACGATCTCGATATCGAAGCCCGGCAAGGTCTTGGCCGCTTGTTTGGCAAAGGCCGCCAGCAGGTTCACGCCCAGACTCATATTGCCGGATTTGACGATCACCGCATGGCGCGCCGCGGCGCGGATTTTCTCGTCGTCATTCGCGGACAATCCCGTCGTGCCCAGCACGTGAACGATGCGCGCTTGCGCGGCGAGGGCGGCCAGCGCCACGGAAAATTGCGGTGCGGTGAAATCCACCAGCGCCTGCGTGTCTTTCAGCGCCATCAGCGGATCGTCGCTGAGGGCGACATTCATCGGCTTCAGCCCTGCCAGCGTTCCGGCATCGTTACCGAGGTCGGGATGGCCCGCGCGCTCCAGCGCGCCGTGCAATATGAAGTCCTGCGACTCCGCGATGGCGCGCAGCAGCGTCTGGCCCATGCGCCCCGTGGCGCCCGCAACAACGATCTTGATTCTGCTCATGTGTTCATCATCGCCGATTGCCGCTCACTGCGCGAGATGCTCGATGGCGAATTGCGCTACCGCCTGTCCGAACCACGGCACGCTAAGGATGAGGGCGGAGGCACAGACGCGGAACAGCGTCGTCTGGTCGAAAGGCCATTCGGGCGCGGCGGAAATGCGCGTTTCATAGGCCAGCAGCCCCTGAAGGCGCGTCGCGGCATTGGCATCGGTTACCGCCGCGGTGCGTATCTGGTCGATCTCGCGGCGTACCCGTTCCAGTTCGACCGCCTTGGTTTCGCGGATCTTGTGGTGCACCCGTTCCATGGGCCGGATGAACATCCAGACCCCCAATGCCAGGAAGGTTGCCAGCATCGCGATGGTGAAGGCGTTGAGTCCATTGCCGATGAAGAACAGGCATGCCACGGCGCTCACCGTGAACCAGATCAGCGCAAAGCGTGCCGCCGAGCGCCCCCACACCGACAGAAGGTCGATGCGCAGCAGATCGACGACGAGATCGTTGTCGATCGCCCGCGCCATGCTCAACGATCCGGCGCGTGAAAGCTCCACGCCGCGGGTGAACGAGGTGATGAGCAGGGTATCGACGATGAGGAACCAGACGAAGGTCGCGTAAGCCGGACGTTCCGCCGTCAGCATTGCCTGTCCGAACAGCGGCCAACTCACCAGAATGCCGATCACGGCGCCGATGGCCGTGAAGACAGGAAGCCGCGCACCTGGCGGCGTCAACGCGGTGAGATAGCGGCTTTCGAGCGTGCCGGGCCGCAGTACCTCCGCGAAGGCGGGCTTGTCCTTGCGTTCCTGGATTCGTGTGTAGCGCTGAATGAAGAGCGCCGCGCACAACATGAGCGCGAGCGTGAACGCGATGCGCAGAACCGATTCGATCTGGATGTTTCCTGCGGTATCGTGCGTGACGAGCGCCACGCCTTCTCCCAAAGCCGCGGCGAGAAACCATGCCATCAGGCACAGGAACAGCACTGCCGCGGTCGCGAAGGTGCCCAGCGGCGAAAGTATGAAAAGGCGCTGCTCGAAATACGCGCCGCGGTCCGACGGATCGGACAGGGCGGCTTTCACGGACACGGCATCGCTCATGCAAGGGAGCATGCCGCGAAGAACGCCGAGAGACTAGGCCGGGATCAGGCCAAGATCAGGCCAAGATCAGGCTTGCGTATCGACTTTCGGAGATTCCGGGGCGCCGTCCTTGCGCGCCACGGTCACCATGGCGGGGCGCAAAAGCCGGTCGCCGATGACATAGCCCGTCTGCACCACATCCACGATGGAGCCGCCCGGCTTGCCGTTGCCCGGCACCTCGGCAATGGCCTGATGCAGGTTCGGATCGAACTTGCCGTCCGTGGTGTCGATCACCTTGATGCCATGCGCCTGCAAGGCGGCGATGAGTTGCCGCTCGGTGGCTTCCACGCCTTCGATCACGGCGCGGACAGCCGGATCGGCCGATTGCATCTTGTCCGCGGGAAGCGCCGCCAGTGCGCGGGCGAAATTGTCGGCAATCGCCACCATGTCGCGCGCGAACCGGGTCACGGCATATTGCGAGGCATCCTGCTTCTCGCGCGCGGCGATGCGGCGCGTGTTTTCGGTTTCCGCCAGCGCGCGCAGCACGCGGTCTTTCAGCTCCGCGTTTTCGGCGCGCAGCGCATCCAGCACGGCCAGTTCCGCGGCAAGCGGGTTTTCCGCGCCATTGGCGTTCTGCGGATCGTTATTGTCGTTGTCGCTCATGCTCATGTCTTTCAAAACGTCTCAGGCGAGCAAACGGCTCACCACTTTTGCAGTATAATCCACCATCGGAATGATGCGGGCATAGTTCAGCCGCGTCGGACCCAGCACGCCGATCACGCCCACGATCTTGCCTTGCGCATTGGCGTAAGGCGCGGCCACCAGCGAGGAACCGGAGAGGCTGAACAGCCGGTTCTCCGAGCCGATGAAGATGCGCACCCCCGCGCCCTCCTTGGCCAGTTCCATCAGCCGGATGAGATCGCTCTTGCGGTCGATATCGTCGAACAGGGTGCGTACGCGTTCGATATCGGCCTGCGCTTCCACGCTTTCCAGCAGATGCGATGCGCCGCGTACGATCAGCACTTTGTCGTCCAACGCGTTCTGTCCGCCCGATGGCGCCAGTGTCGCCAGGCCTTCGGCAACGACTTTCGCCGTCAGCGCGTCGAGTTCCGCGCGCTCGCTTTCCAATTCGGCGGCGATTTCGGCATGTGCCGAATCCAGTGTGCGCCCGCGCAGCCGCGCGTTCAGATAATTCGTCGCTTCGCTCAGGGCCGATGAAGGCAAGCCGAGTGGGATATCCAGCACGCGGTTTTCGACCGAGCCGTCTTCGCTCACGATCACGACCAGCGCCTTGCCCGGTGCGATGCCGACGAATTCGATGTGCTTGAGCGCGCTGTCCAGTTTCGGCGCGACGACAAGGCCGGCGCAGCGCGACAGGCCGGAGAGCATCAGCGTCGCCTGCGTCACCACATCTTCGATGCCGCGATTCTGATTGGCGACGCGCGCTTCAATGGCGGTGCGTTCGCCCGGCGCCAACTCGCCAATCTCCATCAAGCCATCGACGAAAAGGCGAAGGCCTTTCTCCGTCGGCACACGGCCGGCGCTGGTGTGCGGCGCGTAGAGCAGGCCCATATTTTCCAAATCCGCCATCACATTGCGGATCGAGGCGGGCGAGAGCGAATGGGGCAGGCGCTGGCTGAGCGTGCGCGAGCCCACCGGCTCGCCATTGTTCAGGAAGGCATCGACCAGATGGCGAAACACCTCGCGCGGCCGCTCGCCCAGCTCTTCGGCCAGGAGCTTGGCGCTCGCAATGTCGATCGGTCCTTGACCCATAATAAGCTGTTGTTCTCTCAAAACTATTTGGCACGGCCCGCCGCCATTGCGGGCAGGGGTCCGGGGAGGCTAGGTAGCGCCCGGCATCCTCAACTTCAAGGTATCAGATATGCGTCCCAGCAAACGGGCTTTCGATGAATTGCGTGCGGTGACGCTGGTTCCCGGCGTGGCCAAGCATGCCGAAGGTTCCTGCCTCGTCAAATTCGGCGACACCCATGTGCTGGTGACGGCCTCGCTGGAAGAGAAGGCGCCGCCCTTCCTGAAGGGGACCGGCAAGGGCTGGGTGACGGCGGAATACGGCATGCTGCCGCGTTCCACCCATGAGCGCATGCGCCGCGAGGCGGCACAGGGCAAGCAGTCCGGCCGCACGCAGGAAATCCAGCGCCTTGTCGGGCGCAGTCTGCGCGCCGTGGTGGATATGAGCGCGCTGGGCGAACGGCAGATCGCCATCGATTGCGACGTGCTGCAGGCCGATGGCGGCACGCGCACCGCGTCGATCACCGGCGGGTTCGTGGCGTTGGCGCAATGCGTGAAGTTCATGCAGAAGACCGGCATGATCACCAAGCCCGCGATCAAGGATCATGTCGCGGCGGTCTCTTGCGGCATCCATCAGGGCGCCGCGGTGCTCGATCTGGATTACGACGAGGATTCCACCGCGGAGACGGATGCGAATTTCGTCATCACCGGTTCGGGCGGGCTGGTCGAGATTCAGGGAACCGCGGAAGGCGCGCCGTTCAGCGACGATGAATTCGGCCAGCTCATGAAGCTTGCGCGCAAGGGCATCGGCGAATTGATCGAACTGCAGAAGAAGGTTCTGGCATGAAGCTGCCGCGCGGCGCCTCGCTGGTTCTGGCCTCGCACAACAAGGGCAAGCTGCGCGAGATCGCCGGGCTTGTTGCGCCCTTCGGCCTGAATGTGAAAAGCGCGGGCGAATTGGGGCTGCCGGAGCCGGAAGAAACCGAACTTACCTTTGAAGGCAACGCGCTTCTGAAAGCCCGCGCCGCTGCCGATGCCAGCGGCTTGCCCGCGCTGTCGGATGATTCGGGGTTGTGCGTAACGGCGCTGGACGGCGCGCCGGGCATCTACTCCGCGCGCTGGGCAGGCGAGAGCAAAGACTTTGCCGCCGCGATGGCGCGCATCGAACGCGAATTGAAAGAGAAGGACGCGAAGGATTATTCGGCGAAATTCGTCTGCGCACTGGCGCTCGCCATGCCCAAGGGCGAACAGCAGATTTTCCTGGGCGAAGTGCAGGGCACGCTGACTTTCCCGCCGCGCGGCACGCGCGGCTTCGGCTACGATCCGATTTTCGTTGCCGACGAGATGAAAGAGACATTCGGCGAAATCGATCCTGATCTCAAACATTCCATTAGCCATCGTGCCAAAGCTTTCGCGAAATTGAAGCAGGCGCTGGAATGATGGCCTCTCTTCTCTGTGCCTCTGCGTCTCTGCGTGAGAAAAACTGCGCACGCAGAGACGCAGAGCCGCGGAGATTATCGCGATTGTCTTCCGCATGAGCGGGTTCGGCATCTATGTCCACTGGCCGTTTTGCGCCGCCAAATGTCCCTATTGCGATTTCAATTCCCATGTCCGCGCGCGCATCGATGAAGATGCGTGGATCGATGCCATCACGCGTGAGCTGGAACATGTCGCGCAATGGCAGGGCGATGAGAAGCCGATCGTCGAGACCATCTTCTTCGGCGGCGGCACACCATCCTTGATGAGCGGCAAGGCGGTCGGCGCGGCCATCGACAAGATCGCGCGGCTGTGGCGCATGGCGAACGATGTCGAGATCACGCTGGAATCCAATCCCGCCAGCGCCGATGCGACACGCTTCCGCGATTATCGCGCGAGCGGCGTCACCAGAGTATCGCTGGGCGTGCAGGCGCTGAACGACAAAGACCTGAAAATGCTGGGCCGTCTGCACGATGTCGCGGAGGCGAAAGCCGCGCTTGCGATGGCGATGGACACGTTCGAGCGTGTGTCACTCGATCTGATCTATGCGCGCCCCGATCAAACGCCGGATGCATGGCGCATGGAATTGAAAGAGGCGCTATCCTTCGGCACCGATCATCTGTCGCTCTACCAGCTCACCATCGAACCGGCGACGCCGTTCGCAACGCTGGCGCGCACAGGCTCACTGAAACCGCTCGACGACGACAACGCGGCCACGCTTTACGAGATCACGCAGGAGATGACCGAGGCGGCAGGCCGCCCAGCTTATGAAATCTCAAACCATGCCAAGCCCGGCGAAGAGAGCCGGCACAACCTTCTCTACTGGCGGTATGGCGCTTATGCGGGCGTCGGTCCCGGCGCGCATGGCCGTCTCGACATCGGCGGCAAGCGCATCGCGACCATGGCGGAGAAATTGCCGGAACGCTGGCAACAAGCGGTATCGCGCCGCGGCCATGGCATTGTCGAGCAAAGCGAAGTCGCCAATGACGACGCCGCGCACGAACATCTGCTGATGAACTTGCGTCTCGCCGAAGGAATCGACCTTGCCGCTTATGCAGCGCGCTGGAACACGACGCCGGACATGGTGCGTGTCGCCGAATTATCCGAACAGGGATTCCTCAAAACCGAAAACGGCCGCCTGATTGCGACGCCGCAGGGGCGGCTCGTCCTCAACCGCCTGATTGCGGAGATCGCGGCGTAAGGCTGCTCGTCGATTTCTCCGGCGGCGGC
>Ga0207705_10000104_pt1 | contig 96668 bp, 66 predicted proteins | sample KBSC13metaG_FD_184314 | JGI IMG/M metagenome (GOLD analysis project Ga0207705, IMG submission 184314) | Corn rhizosphere microbial communities from Kellogg Biological Station, Michigan, USA - KBS C1-3 metaG (SPAdes) (version 2) | ecosystem: Host-associated > Plants > Roots > Rhizosphere > Soil ... | reverse complement strand
AGAATCCTGCCCACCGAAAGAGCAAGGTTTCCTGGGCCACGGTAATCGTCCCAGGGTTAGTCGGTCCTAAGCCGAGGCGCGTAGCGTAGGCGATGGACAACGGGTTAATATTCCCGTACTAGTAATACTTTGTTAGATGTGCGCGGGATATTAGCTGGAGCGGATTCATGGTTATATCCGTCTAAGTATCAGAAATGGGTACGAATGAAAGCCACTTTTGTGGCAATTCCAGTGAAAGTACTGACTAGAAAAGCAATCTAACGCGTGGGTATTACTATCCGTACCGCAAACCGACACAGGTGCTCAGGTCGAGAAGACCAAGGTGTACGAGTGATTCTTCGCTAAGGAACTCGGCAATACAGCGGCCGTAACTTCGGAATAAGGCCTGCCCCCTCACTGTGTTAATCACAGTGTGAGAGCAATGTAGAAGCCAGTTTTTACTGTGCAAGAGTTGAAGAGATTAAATTAGGTTAGTAAATATGTAACGATTTTGAAACGATTAATCTTTTTAACGAGCAAAACTGAGATTTAACAGTGAAAGCTGACCCTATATAACTCCTCCATCGTGGTTGATAGAGTGAGGGGGCCGCAGCTAAGGAGCCCATGCAACTGTTTACCAAAAACATAGGTCTGTGCTAACTCGAAAGAGGATGTATACGGGCTGACGCCTGCCCGGTGCCGGAAGGTTAAGGGGAGAGGTTTACGCCTTGAACTGAAGCCCCGGTGAACGGCGGCGGTAACTATAACCGTCCTAAGGTAGCGAAATTCCTTGTCAGGTAAGTTCTGACCCGCACGAATGGCGTAATGATATGGGCACTGTCTCAGCGAAGAGCTCGGTGAAAGTGCATTGACGGTAAAGATGCCGTCTGTCCGCAGCAGGACGAAAAGACCCCGTGCAGCTTTACTACAGCTTGGCATTGAGCCGGGTTATAACATGTGTAGCATAGGTGGGAGACTTTGAAGCTTGGACGCTAGTCCAGGTGGAGTCGCCAGTGAAATACCACCCTTGTTATGATCTTGTTCTCACCAGGACCACAAAGAGTCCATGATTTTTAGGTGTACCTATAATTATGGTGGATTCTTTCTGGTTCTGGGACCGTGTCTGGTGGGTAGTTTAACTGGGGCGGTTGCCTCCTAAAGAGTATCGGAGGCGTTCAAAGGTTAGCTAGATTCGGATGGAAATCGAATCGGTAGTGTATACGCATAAGCTAGCTTGACTGTGAGGGCGACAACCCAAGCAGGGACGAAAGTCGGAGTAAGTTTTCCGCTGTCAGTATATTTATACATGAGTGTGGTATCGGCAGCGCTATCGGATAAAAGTTACGCCGGGGATAACAGGCTTATCGCGCCCAATAGTTCACATAGACGGCGCGGTTTGGCACCTCGATGTCGGCTCATCTCATCCTGGGGCTGGAGCAGGTCCCAAGGGTCCGGCTGTTCGCCGGTTAAAGAGGTACGTGAGCTGGGTTCAGAACGTCGTGAGACAGTTCGGTTTATATCCGCTGTGGACGCTAGGAAACTTGAGAGGATCTGCCCCTAGTACGAGAGGACCGGGGTGGACGATCCGCTGGTGTATCAATTGTTCTACCAAGAGCATTGTTGAGTAGCTATAGATCGGAACAGATAAGCGCTGAAAGCATATTAAGCGCGAAACTGACCTCAAGATTAGGTTTCCCTATGATCCCCCTGAAAGACGATCAGGTTGATAGGCGCAAGATGGAAGTGCGGTAACGTATGGAGTCGAAGCGTACTAATAGGGACATTGACTTTTTACGACCATGCCAGACATTTCACTTCGGTGTTGTATCTGGTGTGGACGTGCATTGGCTGGTTATTGGTGCGTACCACGCATCATGATAACCCGTTTGTCATATATCTTATTCTCGAATCCTTGCTGACGCCGTACTATGTAATCAGATATGGACATCAAGTCTGCTTCACGCTCATTGTATGCGTGGTGCGCACTTGGTGCCCATAGCACGAGGGCAACACCTGTTCCCATGCCGAACACAGCAGTTAAGCCTCGCAGCGGTTACAATACTTGGGCCATCAAGCCCTGGGAAAATAGCACGGTGCCAAATTATAGAACAAAGCCACCTTTACGGGTGGCTTTTTCTTTTGGCTTGATGCAACAGGGGTAGGCTGTAATTTGAAGATACCTGCGATTGAGGCCGATGATAGTTGCCCGGCAATGGACAATCTCATGAAGTCGTACAATCTGCTAGCTTAGCAACGTCATACTTGGTGTCAAAGCAGATATATGCCGCTGATTAGGATAAATACATAAACGTTATGCTACTTAACTAATTTGTGGACTTATGATGTCACAGTCGATTGCGTTGATCGAGTAGGGCAGTGGCACTACTCACCATATACATGCCTAAATAAGCATCTTTCGAATATAGAACAGCCTCATAAGGTACCCGCTCACCAGGCTTATAGTGAACTGTTTTGAACGTCGTGAAATAAAATATAACTAGTTGTGTTAATACCATCAAAAAGAGGTGCATATTTGGCATACAGCAGAAGCTACCACGAGTATTTGGTTATAGTTAAATTAACAGTAGTACATTATAAAAGTTGCTGTCAAAATAATAATGCAACAAATGGCCCATAGTGTGATAATAACTAACTGGCGGTTGTAACGAAGCGTACATCTATAGTTATTTCATACAACGTATAGAATGCCTCTGTTAATGAAGTGATAGCAACGTTAGTGATGTAATAATTATAGAGTATAGTGTGGCTTCTATACATGATTAACTGCATGTGTTCGTGAAGTGTGCGTTGTGTGCTTGCTTATGTTGTATTTAGAACTTAGAGCCGTACTGATGTGTAAATTATTGCGATTAAATTTACTGTAGGATTCAAAACATCACTATTGTGCGTTCAGTTATTGCATAAAGGGCTACATTACGTAGTCATAAATACCTATAAATAATGCACAAACCATTGTGCGACAATTGCGTTCTCGGTTATAGTCACGGAAAGTATGGATATTATCGATGGTTCATGCCTGCAACTATAGGATGCAAGGTGTTAGAACTCCGTAGATTGCTTCTTATTGCAGGTGCTGGTGTAGCTGGTATGGATCGATTGCGCGTAAGGGCGGCATTGCGGCATTTTTGTGCTTACCCCTGTTGTGGAAGGCTTTGCGTATTTTATAGCGTCCGACAGAGAGATAAAGCTGTGGATAACTTAATGCTTATGTATTGCATATATATATTCTTCAGGTTTATACTTATGCATAAGCTTTCTTAACAGATACAAATTCAATACTGAACACAAAAATTCTGAACAAAGCTTGCAGATATGAAACCAAAAGAGGTGAACACGAGTCGCGATTCTGTCTATCTATCTGTGAGTGATGTTGCCAAAAAACTGGGAATCTCCATCGATACAGTCCGTCGGTGGGAGAAGCAGGGCATTCTGCCCGCTGAACGGACCAACGGCAGCCACAGGGCCTTCAAAGCAGCCGATATCGAAGCCTTTATGGCTACCCAGCCAATGAGTACTTCTGAGGTGGCTACTGCACTTGGTATTTCCGCCTCTACTGTTCGGCGCCTGGATAAGCAGGGGTTGCTGTTTACTGAGCGCAGTGCTTCTGGTAAGCGTCTCTATAGCCGCGACAGCGTGAAGGCCTATCTGCAAGCTAAAGAGAACGGTGAGCTGTTGCAGATCACCGCTGCAACCGTTCCAACAGATATGGTGTCAGCGAAAGTTGCTCACCCGGCAGAGGCTACTGTCTCCGAATCGCCAATTGAGGAAGTTGTTAATAATACTTCTGATGAAACAGAGGCCGAGGAGCCGGTAGTAGCTATTACCGACCACGTTATGGCTAGCGAGGTGGTTCATCGGCCGACACTGCGCGGTGCAATTCATTACCACCGCCGTCAGCTGCAAGACCGTCGTGATGCTCGCCGCGAAGCCAAGCAGCTACAGCAGATCCAGGCCGTGCCTGCAGAAGCTGTCGCACCGCCTGTAACAGCCGGGCAACGAATCGATACGGCGCTCCGTTTCTACCACCGCCTGCCGATGTGGCTTCGGCTCGTAACCGCCTCTGTTATGACCATTGTAATTGTTATGACGTTGTTGTTCTTACTCTTTCCAACTCAGATGAACCGTAACTTCGGGTATGATACGGCGGGCGGCAAGACGGGTGTCAAAACCGGGCTGTTGCCCTGGCTGCTTGCTCCGTCGGCTTCGGTTGCCCATGGTGTCAGTAATGTCGTCCGGCCGTCCAGCTCGGGTCTAACTGGCGCCGTAACGACCAATAGTAATGGTGCGCTGGTGCCGAAAGACGGGCTGGCACTGCAGAATTCATCTGACCTCAAAGTCCCTGATCAGGGAGTGGTCAATAACCTTAATGCCCAGTTCGTGCAGGGGCGGCAACCAGGTACCAGTGATGGCAACCTGGCTGTTTTGCCGTTAAATGGCAACGAGATCATTGACCGCACGATTACCGGCAATAAGCTGGCTGACGGTACTATCACCATCAATAACCTGTCTGACTCCGTTATTAACAGCCTGAAAGGCAAGGACGGCGCTCAGGGGCCTCAGGGCCCGCAGGGCTTCCAGGGTGCGACTGGCGCCCAGGGGCCACAGGGCGCGACCGGCCCAGCTGGCCCCGCTGGCAGCGGCTCGGGCAGTAGCGGTACCATTACCGGCGTCAACGCCGGTACCGGCCTGACAGGTGGTGGCAGCAGCGGCAATGTCACCTTGAGCGTCGTAACTGGTAACAGTATCCTGACCCAGAGCAACGCCCTTGAGGTTCGACTGGCAACCAGCGGCACTACCAGTAGTACCAGTTCGCCATCGGGGTTAGAAGTCACCAGTGGCGGCCTGCGCCTGGTCGGTGGTTGTAGCACCGGGCAGATCCTGAAGTGGAACGGCAGCGTCTGGGCCTGTAGTAATGAAGCTGCTGGGGGCGGTGGTGGGTCTGTGACCGTCCAAAGCTCGGACGGCAACTCTTATATAGCAAACGCCAATGATATACAGTTCGGGCCGGTCAGCGGCTCGAACACTGAATTTAACGTCGCCAACCTGACTGGCGGCGCGGTTCGTATCCAGCTTGGTAGCGGCGTCCTGCAGTCCAGCAACTACAGCGCGACGCTTGATCCGGTCTATGTCAACGAAGCCGAAACACCCGCTGCCGGCGACATTTCCGGCTCCTTCGCGACCGGCTTCACGATTGGCGCAGGCGCTGTTAATGTAGCAACAGATACCTCTGGTAATTTCGTTGCTGGCGTCACGGGTGGCAATGGCATCAGCGTCTCCGGCAGTGGGGTTAATAATGCAACAGTCAGCCTTGGTGTCCAGGTTGCCGGCAGCGGTACGACTAGCACTACTAGCAGCGTTTCCGGTCTGGAAGTCACAGCTGGCGGCCTGCGTTTGATCGGTGGCTGTAGCGGCGGCCAGATCCTGAAATTCAACGGGTCATCATGGGCCTGTGCTACGGACAATAGTGGTTCCAGCTTGGCAGTCCTTAGCAACGGTACGACAGTTACCAGCGCCACCAGCGCCATCAACTACAGCAGTGACTTCAGCGTCGGCAGCGTCTCCACCCAGGCCAATGTCGATATCGACTACACCAACTCCGGCATTACCCGCCGCAGCGGCACCGAAGTCATCGCCGGTAACTGGTCATTCAACGATTCCAGCTTCACCCTCCAGGACAATGCCAACAGCACCAAACAAGCCAGCTTCGAACTAGGTGGCCTGAGCGCTGGCGTAGCTCGCACCATCAGCCTGCCGGACGCCTCGGGTACGATGATTACTACTGGTAACCTTAACAACATCACCGCTGTTGGAACGCTGACTGCTGGTGTTTGGCACGGCACGACCGTTGACGTGGCTTACGGCGGCACCGGCTCCTCAAGTTTCACCAGCAATGGTCTTATATATGGCAATGGCAGTGGTGCATTACAGGTGACCGCTGCCGGTGCGCCAGGCCAGGTCCTGATCGCTAACGGTAGCAATGTGCCGACATTCACGACCTTCAGCGGCGATGTGACGGTTGCCAGTAGCGGAGCGGTCACGATCGCTGCCAACGCAATTACTGCAGCTAAGATCGCTGACGGCACCGTGCCAAACACCAAACTAGCAAATAGTAGCGTGAATATCACTGTCGGTAGCGGGTTGAACGGCGGTGGGGCAGTCAGCCTCGGTGGTTCATTGCCAACAGCGCTGAGCGTGGCCTACGGCTCAACCAGTGGGACGGCAGTGCAGGGTAACACCAGTATCACCTGTGCTAGTGGCACCGGTAACCTCAGCGGCGGCGGCACCAGCATTACGCTTGGTGCAGGCGGCTCATGCGGCAGCCTTACGATCAGCAACGCTCCGACCTTTACGACCAGTGTGACCAGCCCGCTGTTCACGGGTGCTGGCACGACCGTATCCAGTACTGGTGCTACCAATGACCTGGTCTTGGCCAGTGGCCGTAACATTACGCTCAGCGGCTTCAATTGTACGACCTACACCAACGGTGGCGTCCTGACTACGGACGCTAACGGAAACATCAAATGTGATAATGACGATGGCGGCGCCGCCGGCACCATCACTGGTACCGGTACTACCGGGCGCCTGTCGTATTACAGTGGTAGTAGTACGCTGAGTGACTCATGGCTGATGCAGAACGGCAACGGCAACTTGCAACTCGACAGCGGCAAGAACCTGGAACTGGTTGGCGGTAGCTTAGTCTTCAACGGCACCACCGTCATCAGCAGCGCCCGCGCCCTTCAGAATGTCACGGCCGATGGCGGTATTATCAATGATGGTACGCTTGCCAACAGTAAACTTGCCAACAGCTCCCTGACGGTCACCGCCGGCACTGGCCTCAGTGGTGGTGGTAGCGTTTCCTTAGGTTCTTCGACCAGTTTGAGCGTGGCTTATGGCTCATCGGCTGGCACCGCAGCGCAGGGTAACACGGCCATCAGCTTCACGGGCTCAGGTAATCTGACAGGGAGTGTTAGCGGTACTGCAGGTGGTGGTATTACGGCCAATACGCTCGCGCTCGTCAATAACCCGAACTTCAGCGGTGCGGTCAGTGCAAATGGCCTAATCAACAGTGGTGCAACCCAGTTCGGATCAGTTATGCTGGGTAATTACCCAACCGGCGGTAGCATCGGCACAGCAGCCACCACTGTCGATATCACGACTTCTATCGCAATTGCCCAAACGACGGCCGGGCAGACGCTCAGCCTACCGCTGCCTAGCAGTACGACGGCGGGGCGCATCCTGTTCATTACGAACAGCGGTACAGTCAGCTTCGTACTGGCAGGACAGACTATTAATGCGGCCGCGACGGCCAGCTTCATATGGAACGGTGCGTCGTGGAACGTGACTAATAGTCCAATTGCCGGCAGTGGTCTGACTCAGAGTGGTAATGTGCTCAATTCAGCCGCTGCTACCAGCGTTGTTAATGATACAAATATACAGGGGTCGATCAGTGGTAACGCCCTGACTTTGAGTTTCAGCGGCCAGCTCGGCGTAGCTCGCGGTGGCACTGGCGCCTCCAGCTTCACCAGCAATGGTATTATATATGGCAACGGCAGCGGCGCCCTGCAGGCAACCACGGCTGGCACGCCAGGCCAGTTAGTCGTAGCCGGCGCCGGTAACGTCCCTAGCTTCGTCAGCCTGAGCGGCGACGCCAGCCTGGCTGCCGATGGCACTTTGACACTTGGCAACACAGCCGTCTCTACCGGCACCTACGGCGATAGCACCCACGTCGGCCAGTTCACCGTTGACAGCAAGGGCCGCATCACCAGTGCTTCAAGCGTCATCATCACCGGTGCCGCACCTACCGGCTCAGCTGGCGGTGACCTGACGGGTAACTTCCCAAGTCCAACCATTGCCAAATTCCAGGGCACGACACTGTCCATCTCCAGCCTGACCAGCGGCCAGATCCTGCAGTACAACGGTACCAACTGGGTCAACCAGAGTGTCACCGGCGACCTTACCCTGAGCAGTACTGGCGCCAGCACCATCGGCAATGCTGTCGTGACCGGCACCAAGATCGCTGCCAACACCATTACCAACGGTAACCTGGCCTCTGGCAGCTATGGCAACATCACCGGCGTCGGTACGCTGGCAGGTCTGACCGCCAGCGGCACGATTACCTTTAGTGGCCTCAGTAGCGCCGGCGTCGTCCACACCAATGCTTCCGGCCAGCTCAGCACCAGCGCCGTCGCCCTGGGCACTGACACCAGCGGCAACTACGTCGCCAGCCTCGGCAGTGTCACCGGCCTGACCCTCGGTGGCACCAGCGGGGTAGGGGCCGTACCGACCTTGAGCGTCAACTACGGTTCATCCGCCAACACCGCTGCCCAGGGTAACACCTCACTCAGCTTCACCGGCTCAGGCAACTTAACTGGTGGTATTACTGCTACAGCTGGTGGTGGCGTCTCAGCAAACACTTTGGCTATCGTCAACAGCCCAAGCTTCAGCGGCCAAGTGACGGCCGGCGGCCTCAGCAACACCGGTTCTACGCTGTACAGCGCGGTCGCCCTGGGTAATTACCCAACCGGCGGTAGCATCGGCACAGCAGCCACCACTGTCGATATCACGACTTCTCTAGCAATTGCCCAAACGACGGCCGGGCAGACGCTGAGCCTACCGCTGCCTACAGTTACCTCAGCTGGTCGGATCCTCTTTGTCAGTAACAGTGGTAGTGTCAGCTTCATTATGCAGGGGCAGACGATCAATGCCGGTGCGAATGCAACCTATATCTGGAACGGCAGTGCCTGGGTCGTCACCAATGGCGTCATCGCTGGCGCCGGCCTCAGCCAAAGTGGGAATGTTATTAATTCAACAGCAGCCACAAGCGTTGTTAATGATACAAATATACAGGGGTCAATTAGCGGAAACGCCCTGACCCTGAGCTTTAATGGCCAGCTGTCAGTAGCTCGTGGCGGCACTGGCGCAAGCAGCTTCACGACCAACGGTATCATCTATGGCAATGGTTCAGGTGCACTCCAGGTCACGGCTGCCGGTACCGGCGGGCAACTGCTGGTCGCCAATGCTTCCGGTGTCCCAACCTTCGTCGGTGTCAGTGGCGACGCCAGCCTGGCTGCCGACGGTACACTGACGCTGGCTAACACTACTGTTTCCGCGAACACCTACGGTGACAGCACGCACGTCGGCCAGTTCACCGTTGACAGCAAGGGCCGCATCACCAGCGCCAGCAGCGTGCTGATCACCGGTGCCAGCCCGACGGGTGCTGCTGGTGGCGACCTGACCGGCAACTTCCCGAATCCGACCATCGCCAAGCTCCAGGGCAAGACACTGACCATCGCCGCTACCCCTGGTACGGGTGATCTGTTGCTCTACAATGGTACCGGCTTCGTCAACCAGGCTATCAGCGGCGACATCACCATTAACGGCAGTGGCGTTACGGCACTCGGCAATGGCGTCGTCACCAACGCTAAGCTGGCTAACAGCTCGCTGACCGTTTCGGCCGGCACCGGCCTCAGTGGTGGTGGTAGCGTTTCCTTAGGTTCTTCGACCACCATTAACCTGGCTAACACGACCGTCACGGCCAATAGTTACGGCTCGTCTAGCGCTGTACCGACGTTCACGGTTGACGCCCAAGGTCGCCTGACGGCAGCCGGTACGACGACACTCGGCAACGCTGGCCTTACTAATAGCAGCGTAACCGTAACCGCCGGCACTAACCTGAGCGGGGGCGGGGCAGTGGCCCTGGGTGGCAGCATTACTTTGAACGTCGCCAGCGCCCCAACCTTCAGCGGTACCCTCACTGCCAGCGCCAACGGCAACGCCATCGCCGTCAGCGGTACACCAACCAACGTAGCTACCGCCGCCCAATTACTCTTCGGCAACAGCGCCAGCTTCAACGGCAACTCAGTTGCCAATGGCGGCACCTACATCGGCATCAACGAGCCAGCCAGCGGCGCCGGCTCAGCTGCCGACTTCGTCAACTTCCAGCTCAACGGCACCAGCAAGCTGCTCGTCACCAACGGCGGCGCCGTCACGGCCACCGGTCTGATTACCGGTAATGGCTACGCTGCCGGTAGCGGCCAGATCACCGGTAGCGGCGGCCTCAACCTCGGGGGCACGATTACTTTTAGCGGCCTGAACAGTGCAGGCGTCGTACACACTAATGCCTCCGGTCAACTCAGCACTGGTGCCGTAGTGCTGGGCACTGAAACTAGTGGTGCGTACGTCCAGAGTGCTTCTGCCGGTACTGGCATCAACCTAACGGGCACAGCGAGCGCTCCGATCATTAATCTTGCTAACACCACGGTCACGGCCAACTCCTACGGCTCTGCCTCTAGCGTCGCCACCTTCACCGTTGACGCCCAGGGCCGTCTGACTGCTGCTAGCTCGACGGCTATCGCCATTGCAACCAGCGCGATTACATCAGGGAACTACGTGGCCACCATTGGTGCCGGCACTGGCACCACCGTCACCGGCGGTAGCGGCACCGGTTCAACCCCTAGTATTAACGTCACCTATGGCTCGGGCGCTAACACGGCAGCTCAGGGCAATACTGCTATCGGCTTCAGCGGCACCGGCAACCTGACCGGTTCTATTACAGCAACTGCCGGTGGCGGCGTCTCGGCCAACACTCTCGATGTGAAGAGTAATCCTTCATTCACCGGCACTGTGACTGCCAGTAACACGGGGGCCGTTGCCCTAGATGTCAGTGGTGCACCGCAGGCGCTGAACAGTAGCTCATTAGTCAAAATCGGTAGTGCATTGGTTGGCGGTAACGCAGCTGCTAACGGTGGTACCTACTTCGGTCTCAACGCCCCAAACACTGGTGCCGGCTCGGCCGCTGACTTCCTGAACTTCCAGTACAGTGGCACGACCAAACTGCTCGTCACGAACGGCGGTGCCGTTACTGCTAGTGGACTTATCAGTGGCGTTGGCCTGGCCAGTGGCACCGGCCAGATTACTGGCACCGGCGGTATTAATGTCTCCGGTAACGCCACCCTCGGCGGCACTATTACGCTCAGCAGTCTCGGTGCCGGTATCGCGCACGTCAGCTCCGGTGGTGTGATCTCCAGTAGCGCAGTTGTCCTAGGCACCGACACCAGCGGCTCCTACGTCCAGAGCGCCACGGCCGGTACCGGCATCAGCTTGACCGGCACGGCCAGCGCACCTGTATTCAACCTGGCCAATACAACCGTCACGGCCAACTCATACGGCTCGGCCAGCTCGGTCGCCACGTTCACCGTCGACGCCCAAGGTCGCCTGACTGCCGCCGGTTCAACTGCAATCTCAATCCCTGCCAGCGCGATTAGCTCCGGTAACTATGTCGCCACCATCGGTGCAGGGACGGGCACAACTGTTACGGGCGGTTCTGGCAACGGTTCCACGCCTAGTATTAACGTTACCTATGGCTCATCCGCCAACACCGCTGCCCAAGGTGATACTAGCCTCAGCTTCACCGGCTCAGGCAACCTGACCGGTGGCATTACTGCTACGGCCGGTGGCGGGGTGACCGCAAACACCTTAGCCATCGTCAATAACCCGACCTTTAGCGGTCTGATTACCGCCAGCGCCAATGGGGGCGGCATCGCTGTCAGCGGTACACCTGCTAACACCGCAACCGCAGCCCAGCTGCTGTTCGGTAACAGTGCCAGCTTTACTGGTAACGCGACGGCCAACGGCGGCACCTACCTCGGTATCAACGCTCCTGCCAGCGGGGCCGGTAGCGTCGCCGACTTCCTGAACTTCCAGGCCAACGGCACCAGTAAGGTCAGGATCGACTACACTGGTGCGGTCACCGCTACGAGCTTCAGTGGTAACGGCGCCGCCCTAACTAGCATCAATGGCTCTAACATCAGCAGCGGCACCATCAGTAATAGCTATCTGACTGGCAGCGGCGCATTGACTGTCACCGCCGGCACCGGCCTTAGTGGCGGCGGTAGCGTAGCTCTTGGCGGTAGTACAACTATTAACCTCGCCAACACCACTGTTACAGCTAACTCATACGGCTCGGCCAGCTCGGTTGCCACCTTCACGGTTGACGCCCAAGGTCGCCTGACTGCTGCCAGTAGCACCCCGATCGCCATCGCTGCTACTGCAATCACTTCAGGTAACTACGTCGCCACCATCGGTGCCGGCACGGGTACGACCGTTACCAGTGGTACCGGCACCGGCTCAACCCCAAGCATCAATGTCACTTACGGCTCGAGCAGCGCCAGCGCCGTCCGTGGTGACACTACTTTGACTTGCGCCAGCGGCACCGGCAACCTGAACGGTGGTGGCACGAGTATCACCCTCGGTTCTGGCGGCACCTGTGCAGCTCTCGACACCAAGGCAGCCGTCTCCTTCGGTACCAGCGTTACGACACCTCTGGTCACCAACGCCGGTGCCCTGACTGTCAGTACGACCGGTGCAGGCAATGACCTGACACTGGCCAGCGGCTCTGGCAACGTCGTCCTGAATGGAAGCACCGTCAAGACGACCAACAGCCTGACCTTCGACCTGAACGCCGCCGCAACTACTACCTACAGCATCACCAACAGCAATGCTTCCAATGTCGCTAACCTGAGCGTCGAAGGCTCTGTTAGCGCCGTCGGTATCAACGGCGGCACCGGTCAGATCCAAGGCACCGGCGGTCTTAATGTCTCCGGTAATGCAACCCTGGGCGGCACCATCACCCTCAGCAGCTTAGGCGCCGGTGTTGCCCACCTGAGCTCCGGCGGTGTACTGACAAGTAGTGCGGTAGTCCTCGGAACCGACACCAGCGGTGCATACGTACAGAGCCTCTCTGCCGGTACGGGGATCAACCTCACCGGTACCGCAGGCGTGCCAATTGTAAACCTTACTAACACCACGGTCACGGCCAACTCCTACGGCTCTGCCTCTAGCGTCGCCACGTTCACCGTTGACGCCCAAGGTCGCCTGACTGCTGCCAGTAGCACCCCGATCGCCATCGCTGCGAGCGCCGTAAGTGGTACCTTCTTCACCCTAGCCGGCTCTACAGGTACAAGCCAAAATGTCACCTCGGGCAGCACCGTCTCAATCGTCAAGGGCAGCAGCAACAACCTGACCAGCGTCGCCGGCGCCACTAATACTTTGACCCTCGACATCGTCAATAACCCAACTTTCAGCGGCCTGACCACCCTGAGCGGCGGCACTACGGTGGCAGGTATCAACACAACTGCTGGCGCCAACACCAGTATCGGCAATGCTACCGGTACGTTCAGCCTGAGCAGTAGTACACTGAACATCAGCGCCGGTGCCATCAGTGGCGTCACGACGCTTGGCCTCAGCGGTGCCATCACCGGCGCTAGCAGCGGCAACACCATCAACGGCTTGGTCATCAACAGCGGCTCACTAAGCAGTGTCGGCAATATCAGTCTATCCGGCGCAATCTCCGGCGGCACGACCTACACTGGCTCCGGTAACATCAACACTACCGCTGGAACAATCCAGACTAACTCCGTCGACCGCATTGACGCTAGTGGTAACCATCTCAACATCGGTAGTGCTAACACTACCGTTGGTGCAGCCACATTTACGGCCGGTGGCGCAAATGGCTTCACGTTCAAGCCAACCACTAACAACGCTTCCTTGTTCCAGGTCCAGAATGCCAGCGGCGCCGCTGAACTGCTGATCGACTCAACCACGCCAAACCTATTCAGTAACCCTGGATTTGAAGTTAATATTACTGGGTGGGCCGCACGTAATGGTGCAACAGTTGCCCAAAACCTTACCAAAGCAAATACCTATAACGGACTCGCCAGTCTTCAGATCAACACCGCTACCGGTACGGCTAATCAGGGTACCACCGCAACCGGCTTCACCGGTACGGTTGCTGCGGGTACCTACACGCTAAGCTTCTACGCGAAATACAGTGGTACGCTTCCGACTACTCTTCGCGCGGGTTATAACCAAGGCGCTGGCGATGTGTCTTGTGGTATAACTGTCACGGCCTTGACTACTAGCGGTTTTGCACGGTTCAGTTGTTCCTTCACGACAACTTCAAACTTAGCTTCAATCTTTATTGATGATGGCGCAACCGGTGTCACGTCTACGATCTGGGTTGATGCAGTACAGCTCCAGTCGGGTAGTACGGCCACGGCCTACCAGATTGGATCAATGCTACTCCGTGGCGTGATTGCTAACCCGCTCGCTATACAGAATACGGCTGATTCGCTGAGCGCGTTCCAGGTAAATAATGCGGCTGGTGCCACTAAGTTTACTGTTGATACGATCAACGGACGAGTGGGGATCGGTAATGCCGCCCCAACTCAGGCACTCGATGTTACCGGTACGGTTAATGCTACAACCGGTTATTCGTATGCCGGCACTGCTGGCCAGACCTTCACTTGTGGTGCTAACACCTACATCAACACCGCTGTGGTCCAAGGTGGTATCATCACTGGTCACAGCGCTTGTACTGCTCCTGGTGTCTCTGACCAACGCTTGAAGAAAGACATTGTCAGCCTCGACGCAGATGTGCTGGACCGGGTAAAGGCAATTAACACCGTTAACTTCAACTTCGACTGTACCAACAACTTCTTCAGTGACAACGACATCTACTGTGACCCGAACAATCAGACCGGTGTGCTGGCCCAGCAGCTGCAGACAGTCTTCCCGAATCTGGTTCACATGGCTAGTGACGGCTATTACCGCGTAGATTACACCGGCCTCGGTATCTATACGCTTAAAGCTGTAACAGAGCTGTCCAACTTCATAGACAGCAAGGGCGACGCCAACTTCAACAGCGTCAGCAGTGATCTGTTCCAGAGCAAGAATGGCAACGGTTTGAGCATCGACCTCAAGGCCAATGAGAACCTCGACATCAAGGATGACCAGGGCAACACCCAGATCAGCTTCGACAGTATCGGCGACGGTACCTTCAACGGCACGATAAGCGCTAGCAGCTTTGTAGAGCAGGGCGTAGACCTGAAGGGCGCCATTGATGGCCTCCAGCAGCAGATCGACAGCCTGGACAGTCGTGTGAGCGTTCTGGAGTCAGCACAGCAGAGCGGCGGCACCGGCCTGGTCGACGCTAATGGCAACCCGGTCAACTTCAACGATGTCGCTGTCGGTGATCTGACCGTCAACCTCGACCTGGTCGTCAATGGTTCACTGACGATTAACGGCAACGCCACCTTCGCACAGGCAACCCGCTTCCTTGGCGACACTACCTTCGAAGGCAATGTCACCGCCAACGGCAGCCTGACTCTCAGCAACAATAGCGCCGGCTACGCCCTGATCCACACCGGTCAGAGCAAAGTCCACGTCACGTTTAGTAAGCCTTACAGCGCAGCACCGATCATCACCGTCTCACTCGGTAACGGTCAGTTCGCCAGCTACAGCTACACCAATGTCACAGCCAGCGGCTTCGACATCATCCTGCCGGCGCCAGCTACCCAGGATTACAGCTTCAGCTGGACCGCCACTGCTGTGAGCAATCCGTTCGTAACCGACCAGCCGGTGCTGCAGGCCGGTACAACCACCCCATAGTTTGCCAGAAGCCCTGAATAACGGTACAATAAGCATAAGCAAAGGGAGACAAACAGAGATGCAGCCGTCTGCACCAATCAGCCAGCACAACACCTTGGGCGACTACGTCCGGGCCAATCTGAAGTCGATCATCGTGGTGGTCGTCATCGGCCTGCTGGCGCTGTCGGTCATCTATCAGATGCAGGCTAACCACAAGCTGCAGGCGGACGCTTCCAAGCAGACCTCCTCAACGGGGGTGGCAACCGGCAAAAATGAAGCCCAGCAGCTGACCGCTAAAGTTGGTGCGCTGTTCGAGTTGCCGACTACAGAAACGCCAACCGTCGCAACCGTCCAGGATCCCAGTAAGCTCAAGAATCAGACTTTTTTTGCAAACGCCAAGGCTGGCGACAAGGTGCTGATGTTTGGTAACGCCAAAGAAGTTATTTTGTACCGCCCGAGCACCAACAAGATCGTGCAGGTCGCACCAATCAACCTCGGCAGTGGCGCCACCGCCAGCTCAACGTTGTCAGCTGGCCAGTAAACACTTGGCAGAGCAGGCCAGGGTAGTGTAGGCTATAGATAACCATAAGCGACTTATAACCGAGTGGGAGGGATGTGACGCTATGATGCCATCTGAGGACGAAGATTTTGACGCCGCGATCCGGCCCGTGAAGCCGCGCAAGCCGCGGACTCGTCGCACGCCGCCTGAAGCTACCGCTCCAGGCCCTGTTGCAGTCGAAACCACTCCCGAGCCGGTCGAGGCTGAGGTGCCAGCTCCTAAAACTGTCGCCGTTACTTTCGATGAGTCGGTGAACGAAGAAGTTACTCCTGTCGAGGAAGAACCGGCATACGAAACCCCTGAGATCGTTGAGCCGCACTTCGATGCACCGCTTGATGAAGCGCGCGAGGAAACCGCATCAGAGCCCGAAGCCCCGGTCGCTGAGCCTGTCGCCGCTGTCCCCGAAGCATCCAAGGCACCTCAGGCTCCCAAGGTCCGTAAGTCGCGCGCCTACGGTCATCTTGTGCTCGAGCTGATACTTGTTCTCGCCCTGGCCGGACTGGGCTACTACGCCTGGCACACAGGTCAGCAGCGCGATCTGGCGCAGCAGAAGTACGATGCCCTCTATGCCAACCCGCAGGCCGCCGTCCAGAAACAGACCGATGACCTTTTGGCTGCTGTCGGTGCCCTCATGAAGTTGCCCTCCGGTGAAGTCCCAACTATCGCGAATGTGAGCGATGCCGCACAGGCCCGTCAGCAATCGGCGTTCTTCAACGACGCCCAGAATGGCGACAAAGTTCTGATGTACGTCAAAGCCGGCGAAGCCATCCTGTATCGCCCTAGTACCAACAAGATCATTCTAGTCGCACCGCTGACGACGGGCGCCAACGGTACCGCTACCCCTGCGAAACCGTAAGCAAGATATCTTACAGACGGCTTACAGCAATATCCGTTACCATAACCATATTCGAGCGTGGCGAAGCGTGTTTGCTTGTCTGTAATGCCGCTCGGGATAAAGGAGGATATATGGCTGGAACAGCTAAAGGAGGCCGCCTGGCGGCCGAAAAGAACAAGAAGAAGCATGGTGCCGACTTTTACGCCCGCATCGGCCGCCTCGGCGGCCAGCGTGGTCACACCGGTGGTTTTGCCGCTGGTGAAGAGGGCCGCAAGCGCGCCAGTCAGTATGGCGCCATTGGTGGCTCGATCTCGCGTCGCCGCGGCTAATTGACGCTCTCTAGCGCCGGTACTTTGAGCCGCCCCTCCGGGGCGGTTTTCTGTTTATTAGGGTTGGTAGCCGCGGAGGAATTCGGCGGCTGACATCTCGCGCTTGCCGAGCGGGATTAGACGATCGATGACCAGAATGCCGTCAGTAGTATAGATGCCGAGCTGGTCGGGAGCCAGATGGACGGCGCCGGCGGCGCCGACACCAATACCGACGTGGGCGGCAGTGACAATAACTTCTTGAGTGCCGATCATGCAGCGCGAGCGTGGCCAGCCGGCGTAGGCGCGGACTTCGCGGGCAAGCTGCTCGGCGGGTTTCTGGAAGTCGAGTTCGGCGTCGGCTTTGGACATTTGCTGGTCGGTTGTGGCCCGTGATTCGTCTTGGGCTGTTGGCTCCAGTGAGCCGCCGAGGATGGCGGGCAGGTGAACACGGAGCAGGTTGGCGCCCATTTCACTGAGTTTGGTAGCGAGCAATTCTTTGGTCTCATCACCGTTCAGTAGGAGGTGGTCCTGTACATAAACCGGGCCGGCGTCCATTTGCGGTACTAGTTTCATGAGTGACACACCGGTTTCCGAAGCCCCTTCAAGTATCACGCTTTCGATCGGCGTCGAGCCGCGGTGTAGGGGTAATAGCGACGGGTGAATATTAATAATACCCATTGGGAAGAGGTCGAGAATCGCTTGGGGCACAATCTTGCCATAGGCGGCCAGGACGGCTGCTTCGGCACCATACTTTTTGAGTTCATCGGCGGCGTCCTGGAGGCGGGCTGGTGCAATAACTGGTATGCCGGCGGCGGCTGCGATATCGGCGACTTCGAGCGGACGGGCCTTGCGTGATTTACCGGTCTCGTTTTGGGCCACGACGACGGCCGCGATGTGGTAACCGTCCTCAATCAGGCCGCGGAGCGCGGGGGCGGTGGTGCCGAGGCCGGTAGCTAGGCGCTCATTGCCAAAGAACAGAATTGTCTTTGATGTCGGTGTCATAGTCTAATGGTACCAGCTTACCGTCGGCGTCCAAGTGAAAAAACGCATCCGGGTCGTCACGGATGTGGTCGATGAAGACAATACCGTTGGTGTGGTCAATCTCGTGCTGGAAGATGCGGGCCAGGAAGCCTTCGGCAGTGACGCGGAACTCGCGGCCCTCGAGGTCGAGGGCTTTGACTTTGACCTTTTCGTGGCGCTTGACCTTGCCGTAGACGTCTTTGACGCTCAGGCAGCCCTCATAATCTTCGATCAGTTTGCCTTCGCGCTTAGTAATCTCCGGGTTGATAAAAGCGGTGAAGGTGTGGTCGTTCTTGTCATCGTAGTTGTTGCGGACGACGACGATTTTGTAGAGTTTGTCGATCTGGACGGCGGCCAGGGCAACGCCGACTTCGTGGTCACGGGACATGTCCCAGCTAATGGTGGCGGCTTCCATGTCCTCGACGACTTTGAGGATTTCAGGGGTGATGACGCCGACGCGCTCCGATTTTTGGCGCAGGTCAGTGTGGGGCAGGGCGATGATATCGTCTTTGGTCATAATTCCCAACCAGTATAACAGATCTATAACAGATCAGCGGGGTCGATATTGTAGGACCAGTTCGCCGGCAGGTGGCCGATGATTTTGAGGAGTTCTGAGCGTTCGGTGGCTTTGATGATCAGCTGCCACTGATATTTACCCTGTAACTTCTCGTAGAACGACGGGGCAGGGCCTTCGACGCGTACTTTGTAACCGGCGGCGATCTCTTCGCCCAGCTTCTCGGCGGCGGTTTCGGCTGCCCGCGAGGTGGCGCGCCGGCAGGAGAGCTTCAGGAGGTAGACATAGGGCGGGAAGTGGAACTGTTGGCGCTCGCTGAGCTCGCGCCGGTAGAAGTTATCGTAGTCGTCATTGATGGCGTCCTGCAGGATGGGGTGATCCGGGTGGTAGGTCTGGATGATGGCGTGACCCTCGAGGTGGCCGCGGCTGATCCGTCCCAGTACCTGCGTCAGCAGCTGATAGGTGCGCTCCTGGGCTGAGAAGTCCGGCATGTACAGGCTGGTGTCGGCCAGGACGATGCCGAGCACGCTCAACTTCGGTAAATCGAGGCCTTTGGCCAGTAGTTGGGTGCCGACCAGGATGTCAACGTCGCCGCTGACAACCGATTCGTAGTGCTGCTCGAAGCGGTCAGCTTTGGCGTTGTCAGTGTCGAAGCGGCCCACTCGGGCGTTCGGAAACAGTCGTTCGACTTCTTCGACGATGGCTTTGGTGCCGGCTGTCTTGTAAATAATCTCGGTGTGGCCGCAGCTCGGGCAGCTGACAGGAGCGGACGCGTGGTACTCGCAGCTGTGGCAACGCAGCTCGTGGCGGTCGCCGTGGTAGGTCAGCGGCAGGTCGCAGTGCGGACAGGTGGCCTGCCAGCCACAGTGCTCACAGAGGATGATCCTGGCGGTGCCGCGGCGGTTCAGATAGAGCAGGCTTTGCTCGCCCTTGTTGAGGGCGGCTTCAATGGCTTTGACCAATGGCTGGCTGAGCAGCCGCGAGCGCGTGAACTGGTCGCGGTCCTTCATATCGACGAAGGTAATCTGTTTGACCTGCTTCTCACCGGGCCGGGCTAGCTCACTAATCCGGATAATCGGCTTCTGGCGCTGTTCGGCCAGGAAATAATCGCTGACACTTGGAGTGGCCGAGCCCAGCACTAGCGTGGCGTGGGCCAGGGGTGCCAGATAGCTGGCGACGCGGCCGGTTTGGTACTGCGGTGCCTGCTCCTGCTTGTAGGCGGCTTCGTGCGACTCGTCCAGGACGATCAACCCGAGCTTGGCCACCGGAGAGAACAGCGCCGAGCGCGGCCCGATGATGATAACCGGTTCTGCTACGCGCAGGGCATCCAGCCAAGCTTTTTGACGCTCGCCCGGCGCCTGTCCTGAGTGCATGACAATGACCCGTTCACCGAAGACGGCTTGGAAGTTGGCGGCCAGCTGGGCTGTCAGGCTGATTTCAGGGGTCAGGATGATGCTGGAGCGGCCGTTCTCGAGCGCCTTGGCGGCCAGTTCTATATAGAGACGGGTCTTACCACTGCCGGTCTGGCCATGTAACAGATAGGTATTGGTGTGGCCCATGACCTCAAGGGCACCGGCCTGGTCGCCGGTCAGCGGCGGCAGGTTATCGACCTTCGGCGCCGGCAAGTCCCGGGGCGACTCGCTAGCAAGTTGCTTCTCCGAAAAGGCTCCGGGCACCAGCTGCTGGCTGACAATGCCTAGCGGTGCCGGATAGTATTGCTGTAGCCACTGAGCTGTCTTCAACAGATGTGCCGGCAGCGGCGGCAGGTCGTAGATCCGGCTGACGGGCTTGACCTGGAAGCGCGGCTGGGTCGTCGGGCCGCTGATAATGCCCATGATCATTTCGCCGCGCATCTCGACCTGTACGACGCTACCGGTAGCCAGCTGGCGGTCAGCCGAATAGGTCAGCGGTTCGTTGCCGTGGTACTTGGCCGACCTGACCCACACGTAGTAATAAAACATTCTTCTATTTTAGCTGAAAAACATATTGCCAAACGAAAATCGGCCGTTTATACTACAAAGTAACGTTGTTCACAGCACAATATAAAGTAAAGAGGGAACCATGCTCGACATCTTCATCACATCGCGCGTCCGCCGCAAAATCATCGTTATTTATGCGAAATACCCGGACTTCAAGACCCACGTCCGCGGTCTCGCCAAGCTGATAAAAGAAGATGCCGGCAACATTCAGCGCGAACTCAAGCGCCTCGAAAAAGTTGGCTTCCTGGTCAGTGAACGCCAGGGCAACACCAAAGTCTACTCGACCAACAAGCAGTTCCCGATCTTCCGCGAGCTCCAATCCATAGTGCTGAAATCACAACGGACGACTACGCAGAAGCGCGTCACCGGCTAGTTTCTTCTCTTCTTGTCCGTGGATTGCCGCCCCTCCGGGGCGGTTTTCTTTTCCTGTACGGCAGCTCCGCTAAGCCTCTGCGCTCGCTTACGGGCCACACCCCGGCCATCGGCCGACATACTCTCTGCATCCTTTCTCAGACATTTCAGGAATAGGCGATTTAAATCGCCTATTCCTCTTTCGCTGAAAACTCCAATATGACAGATCTGTCATATTGCTGAGTTAGCGTTAAAAAACGCTAAATCCTAAAACTGTGAGAACAGAGTGCTCGGGTAGCGCGGCCGATGGCCGGGGTGGCGCCCGGTAAAAGCACGCGGGGTCTTAGCGGAGCGCTATTAAACAGAAATGGGGAACAGATTGGGGTTGCATAAATACCTCTGTTTCGATACAATCTACTCCTGATGATACAAGTTACCCGCAAAGATTCGAAAGAATCGCTCGAAAACCTCCTCCGCCGCTTCAACCGCAAGGTGCAGCAGTCCGGAAGTGTGGCCATTATCAAGAATGGTCAGTACTTTGAGAAGCCAATCAGCAAGCGTGAGCGCCGTAAGAAGGCGATCATCCGTGCTGAGCGTAAGGCAATCAAGGTCAAGAAGATTAAGTTAGGGCAGCGCTAGTACCGCATGCTGGAGCAGCAGATCGAAGCCGACATCAAATCGGCCTTGTTAAGTGGTGATAAGGACCGGGCGCTGGCGCTCCGGACTATTAAAAGCACGCTGCTGAGCGCCAAGGTCAATAATGGCACCCGTGATGAGGCTATGAAAGATGATGATGTCATCGCCATCCTGGCCAAGGAGTCCAAGAAGCGACAGGAAAGCGCCGATTTCTTTATGCAAGGCGGTGCCCAGGACCGCGCCGACAAAGAGCTGTTTGAAAAGGCTATTATCGATAACTATCTGCCGCAGCAACTGAGCGAGGATGAAGTCAAAGCGCTGGTAACTGAGGCCATCGCGGCCCAGCCGGGTGCGCCGATGGGTGCCATCATTGGTGCCGTCCGCGGCAAGGCCGGTGCCAGCGCCGATGGCGGCCTGATTGCCCGACTCGTAAAGGAAGCTCTCTAATGATCCTCCTGATGGGCATCCAGGGCAGCGGTAAGGGAACACAGGGGCAGCTGTTGGCTGAATCGCACGGCCTGAAGCTGCTGTCGATGGGCGATATTATCCGGGCTCACGCGACTGAACAACAGCGCCAGCGTATGCTCCAGGGCCAGCTACTGACCGATGATGAAGCCACTGAAATGATTGATCAGGCACTGCAGGCTCTGCCCGAGGGCCTGGACGTCATCCTTGACGGTTACCCGCGCACTGTTTCACAGGCCCAGTGGCTGTTTAAACAAGCCGAGACCGGGCGCTTCAGCGTCGATCACATCGTGCACCTGACGGCCAGTCGGGATGCCGTGAAGGCTCGGTTGCTCAGCCGCGGCCGCGCCGACGACACCAGTGAAGCCATCGAGAAGCGCTTCAATGAATACGAGCGTGCCACCCAACCCCTCTTTGACTGGTTCGACGAGCAGGGAATTGCCGTCGCAGATATCAACGCTGAACGTTCTGTTGAGGAAGTCAACGACGAACTAGTTAAGCTTATTAACGAAAAATAACAGAGACATCCATGGTCACAAAAGTAAAAACTGCTTCAGAAATACAGGCCATGCGCGAGTCAGGTAAAATCCTGGCGACGGTGCTTGATACGCTCAAAAAAGAGATTGCCCCTGGCATGTCGACCAAAGATTTGTCCGACCGGGCGGCCGTCATCCTCAAAGACATGGGTGGTGAGCCGGTGTTCCTCGGGTACCAGGGTTTCCCGGACATCATCTGCATCTCGGTCAACGAGCAGGTCGTCCACGGCATCCCCAGCAAGGACAAAATTATCAAAGATGGTGACTTGGTCGGCATGGATTTTGGCGTCCGGGTCCGCGGCATGGTCACCGACGCCGCCATCTCCGTGATCGTCGGTAAGCCGAAACAAAAAGGCCATGTCGATCTGCTGCGTAATACCGAACAGGCGTTGCTAGTCGGCATCAATGCTGTTCACGATCAAGTGCGCACTGGTGACATCGGCCACGCCATCGAGAAATTCCTGAAGCACCACCGCTACGGCATCGTCCGCGACCTCGTCGGCCACGGCGTCGGCCACGAAATGCACGAAGACCCCAATATTCCGAACTATGGCCGAGCCAACACTGGCCCATGGCTGAGCGCCGGTATGACCATCGCCATCGAGCCGATGGTGACGCTCGGTACTGACCGTGTCGTTGTCGAAGATGACGGCTGGACTATCAGTACCGCTGACCGCTCGTGGGCGGCCCACTTCGAGCACACGGTGTTAATCACCGAAGACGGTGCTGAAATCCTCACTCAGCTCTAGATTTGCTAATAGCGAAGCAGAAGCGCTATACTGGTGACCAGATGAAGCCAGAACACTTTATTGGCCTCGATATTGGCACCAGCACCGTCCGCTGCGTGGTCGGTATGTATGATCCGAACGGTAGTAACATGCCGTCAATTATTGGCCATGGCCAGGCGCCGAATGCCGGCATGCGCCGCGGTGCCGTGGTGCACGTCGATGACGTCGCCGAGGCCATCGTCCACGCCGTAACAGAGGCCGAGCGCATCTCCGGCACCAGCATCAAGCGCGCCACCGTCAACGTCAATGGCGCCCACGTCAGCGGCCTCAACTCTGAGGGCGTAATTGCCATCAGTGCTGCCAATCGCGAGATTACCCTTGAAGACCGGATGCGCGTCGAAGAAGCCGCTACCATCGTTAATCTGCCGCCGAACCGTGAGATCGTCCAGTTCTTCGCGAAGAATTATAGCCTCGATGGCCAGCGCAACATCAAGGACCCGATCGGCATGACCGGTGTCCGATTAGAGGTCGACGCCCACATTGTCACTGCCGCTTCGCCGAACTTGCGTAACCTCGACATGGCGCTCGAAAAAGCCGAAGTCTACGCCGAACACCACACCGTCTCCGGTCTTGCAGCTGCTGAGGCCGTGCTGACGCGCCAGCAAAAGGAAGCAGGCACTGCTCTCATCGACATCGGTGCCGGCACCACCAACTTGATTGTTTTCGAGGACGGGGAAGTCCAGCACGTGGCCGTGCTGCCCATCGGTGGCCAGCACATCACCAATGACCTGGCGATCGGCCTGAAAACCGACCTGGACGTGGCTGAAGCCGTCAAACTCCAGCACGCCGACCTGCACACTGAGCCCAAGAAGATGAATGCCATGGTCAAAGTCGGCGACAAAGCCTACAACTTCAAGTTTGAAGAGCTGAGTATGATCATCGAAGCCCGCGTCGAGGAGCTGTTGGAATACGTCGACAAGGAACTCTACAAGATCAAGCGATCGCGCAAATTGCCGGGCGGAATTGTGCTCACCGGCGGCACTGCCAAAATCCCCGGCATCGAAGAGTTCGCCCGCGACAAAATGCAGCTGCCGGCTCGCATTGGCAAGCTCCAGAACATCGGTGGATTGGTTGATACGGTTGAGGACTTAAGTTATACAACTGTCGTCGGTCTGATGCTGCTTGACATGCTGCTCCTGCCGGCGCTTCCGGCCCAATTCGGCAAGTCCGGGCAGAACGCCAAAAACATGCTGAGCGGCCTGCTCAATCGCCTCAAGGGCTAATTTCCTGCAGACAAAATTGATGTTTACCGGTTACTTCGGTATACTACTGGTATCAAATACAAGGCCGTAAGAGGGAAGTCATGTCACAAGTCGTAGAACCAGCTATCGAGACATTTGCACAGATCAAAGTAATCGGTGTCGGTGGCGCCGGCGGTGCCGCTATCAACCGAATGGTCGATGCGGGTATCGAGGGTGTTGAGTTCATCGCGGTCAACACCGATGCCCAGGCCTTGCATCACTCTCGGGCTTCCAAAAAAATCCACATCGGTAAGGATGCAACCCGCGGCCTCGGCGCTGGTGCCGATCCAGCCGTTGGTGAGCTAGCCGCCCAGGAGTCGCGTGACGAGATCCGTGATGCCCTGCAGGGCGCTGACATGGTCTTCGTGACTATCGGTGCCGGTGGCGGTACCGGTTCTGGTGCCGGCCATGTTGTCGCCCAGGTCGCCCGTGACCTCGGTATTCTCGTAGTCGGCTTCGCGACCAAGCCGTTCGCGTTCGAGGGCGAAAAGCGCCGCAAGAACGCCGACAAGGCTATCAACGATCTGCGTGCCAACGTCGATACGCTGATTATCATCCCGAACGACCGCCTGTTGCAGACCATCGACCGTAACACGCCGCTAATGGAGGCCTTCAAGGTCGCCGACGACGTACTGCGCCAGGGTGTCCAGGGCATTTCTGACCTGATCACCGTCCACGGCCTGATCAACCTCGACTTTGCTGACGTCAAAGCTGTCATGAGCCACGCCGGCTCAGCCCTGATGGGTATCGGCCGAGCCTCCGGCGATGACCGTGCCGTCGTCGCAGCCCAGCAAGCGATCGAATCACCACTTCTAGAGGTGTCAATCGACGGCGCACGTGGTATTTTGTTCAACGTTATCGGTGGCAATGATCTGTCGATGCACGAGATCAACACCGCCGCTGAAACCATCACCAACGCAGCTGACCCAGACGCCAACATCATCTTCGGCGCAACCATCAATCCAGACCTGGAAGGCGAAGTCATCATCACCGTCGTCGCCACCGGCTTCGACGCCAGCTACTACGCCGACAAGCGCAATGACGCTACCGTCTTCACGACTCCAACCACTCCAGCCGACGACAGCGCATTATCCGACATCAGCACCGACCTGGATGCCGCCCACGACGCCGCCACCTCTGATTTCTCACGCGAAACCGCCATGCCAAATATCTGGGCCATCGACGAAAAAGACGACGATGACGACGCCGACGCTCGCGCCGACGAACTGGCCAGCGCCAGCGCAGCCACCCACGATGACGACAAGTCATCCGACTCCTCTGACGATGACAGCTCCTCACGTGAGCCACTCCAGAGTTCCTTCGGCGGCAGTGTTGTCTCCAGCTCTCTTGAAGACGACCTTGAGAAGCCATCGTTCCTGCGCCGGTTGAGCCGCCGCCACAAGGATGAGGCTGGTTCTGAAGACGACAAGAAGTCCGACAGCTAGTCACTCATCTTTCGACTGTGCTAAGGCCGCCCCTCTAGGGCGGCTTTCTGTTTATGGCTGCTCCGCTAAGGCCGTTAGGCCGCATCTGGGTTGGATGCCGGCCGTCGGCCGACAAAAGCAGGTGAGGCATTAGCGGAGCGCCAGTAGAGGAAATAACGGATGGTGTGCTATAGTGGGGCTACAAGCAGACAAATCCGTCAGAGTGGCAATCAACCACGAGGAGCGGGAAGAACGGCCGGAGCGGGCGCGAGAATGCGTCAGGAAGGCTTAGTAGAACCCGACGGGGAAGCCCGTAACAGCTGAAACCAAGCGCCGTGAGATTACCTCATGTGAAGCCGGATGGTACCGCCCATACAAAAGGGGTTCCGGCCTAACTAACTAGGAGGTAATTTTTTAATGAAGTACACCAAAAACAGTCGGCGCCGGGCACTCGAGTACGAGAAAGACCTGGTCAGGTATTGGAAAGACAACCAGACGTTTGAGAAGTCGGTCGAGCAGCGCCCGGTCGAGAAGAGTTACATTTTCTACGATGGCCCGCCATTCATTACCGGTGTACCGCACGCCGGCACGCTGCTGAGCTCTATCGCCAAAGATACTGTCTGCCGCTTCTGGACCATGCAGGGCTACCGCGTCGAACGCACCTGGGGTTGGGACTGTCACGGCCTACCGGCCGAAGTCTTTACTGAGAAGAAGCTCGGTATCCAGGACAAGCGCGACATCGGTACCAAGATCTCGCTCGAGGAGTACATCAACACCTGTCGCGACAATATGGTGCAGACAGGCAGCGAGTGGGAAGACACCATTGACCGGATCGGCCGCTGGGTGAACTTCAAGGGTGCCTACAAGACGATGGACAAGGACTACATGGAAAGCGTCTGGTGGGCGTTCAAGGAGCTCTACAATAAGGGCAAGATCTATGAAGGCGAAAAGGTACTGCTGTACTGTGTACGCGACGCCACACCGATCTCCAAGGCCGAGGTTGCCATGGATAACTCGTATCAGGACATCACCGACCCGTCGGTCTACGTGAAGCTGAAGCTCGTTGGCGAGGACCGTTCGATGCTGGTCTGGACCACTACGCCATGGACGTTGCCGGCCAACACGGCCGCTGCTGTTAACAAAGACGTCGAGTATGTGGACGTTGAAGTCGACGGCGAAGTGCTGGTCATCGCCAAGGATTTGGTGACCAGAGCCCTGCAGGATGAGAAGCACAACGTTGTCGAACACACTATAAAGCGCACGTTCAAAGGTGATGAACTAGTAGGGAAGTCCTATGAACCACTGTTCGAAAAACGTGGTGAAAAAGCACACAAAGTTTGGCACGCTGACTATGTTGAGACTACAGAAGGCACGGGTTTGGTGCACCTTGCACCGGCTTATGGTGAAGAGGACTACGCCCTGTCTAAGCAGGAAGGGTTCCCATTCGTTCTCAACCTCGATGATAACGGCTATTACACCGACGGCGAATGGAAGGGCACTTATATCTGGGACGCTGATAAGCAGATCGCTAAGACGCTGGAAGAGCGGGGCGTCGTATACCGGATTGAGTACATCCGCCACAGCTATCCGCACTGCCACCGCTGCAACACCAAGCTGATCTACCGCGCTCACCCAAGCTGGTTCATGGATATCAACGGCCAACGCGAGCTGATGCTGGAGCAGAACCAGGACATATCCTGGTTCCCGGAGCACATCAAGCACGGCCGTTTCCAGAAGACGGTCGAAGGCGCACCGGACTGGAATCTCAGCCGTGACCGCTTCTGGGCAACCTCTATGCCGGTCTGGAAAGGCATTGATGACAACGGCCAGGAGCATATCAAGGTCGTCGGTAGCTACGCCGAACTTAAAGAACTATCAGGGGTGGAACTGGTAGATTACCACCGTCCGTGGGTTGATGACGTGGTATTTACAATAGATGGAGTAGAGTACCGAAGGATCGATAAGGTGATGGACTGCTGGTTTGAATCAGGCTCGATGCCCTTCGCTCAGTTCCACTACCCATTCGAGAATAAAGAGAAGTTCGAGGCCAGCTATCCCGGCGATTTCATCGTCGAGTACGTCGGCCAGGTCCGCGCCTGGTTCTACTATCTGCACGCCGTCAACGTCGGGCTGTTCGGCGAAAAAGCCTTCAAGAACGTTAATGTCACCGGCACCCTGGCAGGCAACGATGGCCGGAAGATGAGCAAGAGCTTCGGTAACTACACCGACCCCAATGTACTAATGGACACCTATAGCGCCGACAGCTTCCGCTTCCTACTGATGAGCACACCGGTCATGAACAGCGAGGACTATTCGTTGCAGGACAAGGATGTCGCCGACACCGCCCGCAAACTGAGCATGATCTGGAACATGTACGACTTCTTCACGCTGTACGCTGACGTCGATGGGTGGGAATCTCCCGAAGGTCTGCCGACTGACCCGAGCGCCGACCTCGAGAATCCGCTCGACATCTGGGTTGTCTCCCGACTGCACCAGCTGGTCGCTCACGTCGAGGAGCGCATGAAAGCATATGACCTGCCGGGGGCGCTGAAGCCCGTCCTGCCGTTCATTGACGATGCCAGCAACTGGTTTGTCCGTCGCAGCCGAAAACGCTTCTGGAAGGCCGAAAATGGCTCAGACAAAGCGAATGCCTACCGCACACTGCACTACGTACTGGTGCGCCTCAGTGTATTGCTGGCACCGGTGACGCCATTCCTGTCCGAGGAGCTGTACCGCCAGCTGACGGGCGGGGAATCGGTACACTTGCTCGACTGGCAGCCCGCTGGGGAGGTCAATGAGCCGCTGGTGGCCGAAATGGCCACTGTCCGTGAGCTGATCACCCTCGGCCTGGCCCAACGCGCTGAAGCTCGTCTCAAAGTCCGTCAGCCGCTGGCCGGTGCCGCCGTCACCCTGGCTGCCGAACCGTCCGACGAATCGTTCTTCGCCTCTATCCTGACCGAAGAGCTCAATCTGAAGACCGTGACGTTCGCAGTCGGCGGCGAGCCGGCCATCGAGCTCGACATGGAGCTGACCGATGCGCTGCGTCTCGAGGGGCTGGCCCGCGAAGTCATTCGCCATGTCCAGCAGGCCCGCAAGGCAGCCGGCCTGGAAGTCGATGACCGAATCGTTCTCCAGCTGGCCTCATCCGATGACTTCGTCACAACACTGCTGAGCGATTCTGATCTGATGGAATTGGTTCTTGCCGAGACTTTGGCCACTGCGGGCAGCGTTGCTGAGCCGCTGCACGCCAGCGATGTCGTCGTTGAGGGCTGCGGTCTCACGATCGCCCTCGCTAAAGCCTAGCTCCGGCTTCTTCGGCCGCGGTAAGCCGCCCCTCCGGGGCGGTTTTCTGTTTATGGCAGCTCCGCTAAGCCTCTGTGCCCATTCCTGGGCTTCGCCCCGGCCATCGGCCGAGCTACCTCAGTACTCCATTCTTGCTGTTTTAGGATTTAGCGCTATAAAACGCTAAATCCTAAAACAGCAAGGAAACGATGGTGAGGGTATGTCAGCCGATGGCCGACATCCAGCCCGAATGGAATCATCGGGGCTTAGCGGAGCTGCCGTAGAGGACTGTGATAGAGAAAGCGAAAAGGAGGCGAGGACGGCAGGGAGGCTTTACAGGGGCGGCGAAATTTGCTATGATCGATCGGTATGAAAAAAGCAGTCATTCAGACCGGTGGCAAGCAGTACGTCGTAACCGAAGGCGAGACCATTAAGGTTGAGTTGCTCGGGACTACGGACAAAAGCGTCTCGTTCGAGCCTTTGCTCGTTATTGATGGCGACAATGTCCAGATCGGCGCACCTACTATAGCCAAGGCCAGTGTCAGCGCTGACATCCTTGAAGCTGACAAGCAGGCCGACAAGGTTACCGCTATCCGCTACAAAGCTAAGAAGCGCGTGCACAAGGTACACGGTCACCGCCAGCACCAGACGGTTATCAAAATCACCAAAATTGCCTAGTTAAACTGGTAATTTACCCCTGTAAAACACCTTTGGAAATGATTCCAAAGGTGTTTTCTTATGTCTGACTGTAAGAATTCACACTATGCTGTGGATAAAAAAATGTGCTCGAAAAACCCGTTACATTCATCACAACATTAGCACGGTAAGTTAAGCCAGGGTAGCGGCTGCCGCAACAGCGTGTGAACAGCTTATGACCTAAAAGCGTAACATTTAGCACAACAAAAAATACGAAAAATCCGATGTAACAAACGCAAAATATCGCACTATAAAATTGTTCAAAAAAGGCTTGAAGACCCCTGTTGAGTGGTAGATACTATGTGCATGAGGCTAATGCTTACCGGCGCTAGTCCTCAACCAACAAAAATTGGTTAAACAAACAAAAAGTCAAAAGGTTGGCCTCAGGTAAAATAGCCCGGGGTCAACCACTAAAACTTGAATCGTTTGCAAAAAACCAATACAAAAACCTTACAAAATACAGATGTCCAAACCCAGACTCCACAGTCTAAGCTTGTTTGTAGACACCCTCATCCGAAGCAAGAACGCTTTAGGTAGGGTGATTTTTGCGTTATTGGCGCTGTGTGGCCGGAGCTTGCACGTCACCCCTGTTTTTCCTATACGCGTACGCGCGGGCGTGCCCGCACGTGTGCGCACGTACGCGCTGATCGCAACCTTGGGCGTAGTGTTGCTGAGCGGACTGGCTGCTGGTCTGCTGCAGGGTCGGGCAAACGCTGCCGGTAATAGCACCGTCAACTTCCAGGCTAAGCTCGAGCAGTCCGACGGGGGTATTGCCGCTGACGGCAACTACAACGTCGAGTTCAAGCTGTACGACGCCAGCACCGGTGGCACCAACCTCTGGACTGAAGATTGGCTGAACAGCGCCGGCCACGGCATCAGGGTCGTCAACGGCTATCTGACGGCTGACCTCGGTACGGTGACGCCGTTCCCGAGCACCATCCCATGGGATCAGAACCTGTATATCACCATGAACATCGGTGGCACGGCCACCGGCAGCCCAACCTACGACGGCGAAATGTCGCCGCGTTTGCGTTTAACGGCGGTGCCATACGCTTTCCAGGCGAAGAGCGCTGACCAGTTGCAGGTCACGGCTAACGGCTTCGTCACCAAGCTCCAGCTGACCGCGCCGACCACCAGTAGTATCACCATTACGGCACCAAACCAGAGCGGTACCCTCTGTCTCGAGAACGACTATGCCGGCTGTGGCTTTGCCTCCGCCGCCGGCAGTACCGGCTACATCCAGAACCGGACCTCACTGCAGGCCACCGCCAACTTCGATATCCAGACGGTTGCCACCAACTCTGCCACAGCAGTTATCCAAGCGCTGACCGGACAGACGGCTGATCTGCTAACGTTCCGCAATGCTGCTGACACCGCCAACCTGAGCGGTTTCAATGCTGGTGGCCAACTGTACTACCAGAGCGGTAGCTACATGGGCACCCTGGCGCAGGCAACATTAGGGCAGAGCACGGTGTACACTTTGCCCGATCCGGGCACGGCTACTGCCCAGTTCTGTCTGCTGTACAACGGTGGTGGCTCCAACTGTGCCGGTGCCGGTTCGGGCATTACCGGTACTGGTACCATCAACCGTGTTGCACGCTTCAACAGCGGCAGCACCATCAACGCATCCCAGCTGCTGTACGACAACGACAGCCTGATCGGTGTCGGTGTTACCACCGGTAACGGCATCCTGAACGTCGCTGGCACCAGCACGACCCAAACCGGTCTCTACGTCACTGCCGTTAGTAGTGCTACCGCGGCTTCGGCAGTCATTGAGGCGGCCAGCAGCCAGACTGGCAACCTGATCGAATTCCAGGACAATAGCGGCACGCCACTGACCGTTATCGGCGCCGACGGCAGCATCTTCACGACAGCGACGGCGACCATCGGTTCGGGCAGTGCGCTGAGTGGTAGCACCGGAGGGCTTAATGTCCTGGTCGGTGGTGGCAGCTCGATCGGGCAGGTGATCCGAGCCGGCAGTGCGCAGACCGGTGACCTTCTCAGCCTGCAAAATAACAGCGGCACCGTCACTAGTGGTTTCAACGGGAGCGGCCAGCTGTTCTACAAGTCTGGTACTAGCACCGGCATTCTGGCGCAGGCCAGCTTGGGCCAGAGCACGACCTACACTTTGCCGGATCCGGGCTACAGCACGGCCACCTTCTGTCTGCTGTACAACGGTGGTGGCTCCAACTGTGCCGGTGCCGGTTCGGGCATTACCGGTACGGGCGCTAACAACTATGTTGCCCGCTTTAACAGCCCGAGCACGCTGGTTAACTCAACATTACTCTACGATGATGGCAGCATCATCGGTGTTGGTGCGACCAGTGGCATCGGCCTACTGAACGTGAAATCCAACGCCGCCGGCACCACTAGCTTGTACGCTTTGGGTAGTTCGACCCAGAATGTTCCGGTTGTCGTCATCCGCGGGGGCGCCAGTCCTGACCCAGCGGCTGATTTGCTGAACTTGCAGGCTGACGGTGGTGCGACCGTCGCCAGCTTTGATCGCCAGGGTAATTTCAATACCACCGGCAGTGCCACCGTTGCCAGCGGCTTGACGGTAACGAGCGGTGGGGCGGCGATTGCCGGTACGACAACCATCAACACCACCGGCACAGCCAACACCAGTATCGGCAACAACACAGGCACATTTAGCTTGTTGTCATCGGGTCTCAAGGTCACCACCGCCGGGGCGCTCAGTGGCATTACCACGCTGCAGGCCAGCGGCGCCATTACGGCCGCCACCAGCGGCAACACCATCAACGGCCTGATCATCAACGGCGGTGCACTCAGCGGCATCACCGGCTACACCCAGACCAGCGGTGACTTTGATGCCAGCGGCAGCAATGGACTATTCAAGACATCAACCGGCGCTGTCAGCCTCAACGGCAATACTACAGTCTCCGGTACCGGCACCTTTACGACCGGCAGCGGCGCAGTTACCCTCGGTAGTCTCGGTCTCGGCCTGGTCCAGAGCGACGCCAGTGGTCTGCTCAGCAGTGGCTCGGTTGACCGCAACAACAGCAGCTTCTTAAGCGGCACGCTCAATGTCGGTAATGGCGGCAGCGGTGCAATGAGCTTCACAGCAAATGGCATTCTGTTCGGGAATGGCAGTAGTGCCTTTGGCGTCACGAACGCACTCGCCAACGCCACGCTTATCACCAACGCCAGTGGTGCCCCATCCCTCAGCACGACCTTGCCGCTGCTAGTCCAGGGCAACATCACCCAGGTTGGCGCGCTCAGCAGCGGTAGCATAGCCACCGGCTTCGGTGTCATTTCGACTGCCAACAACATCTCGACTACTGCCACGGTCAGCGGCAACATCATCAACGCTACCGGCACCGGCGCGGCGATCCAGCTCGGCGGTGCCGATATCAACACCGCCGGGACACTCAGCAATGTTGCCTACCTCAACCAGTCCAACAGCTTCACTGGCGCCACCAATACCTTCGGCGGCGCAGTGGCGGTGCAGGGCAGTGGCGGCCTGACGCTAGGCACTACCAGCACAGCCGGCAAGCTTATCATGACTGACGGCAACAACCACAGCCTGACATTTACCTCGACATCTCAGGCTAACAACATCAACATCACGATTCCGGCCGACACCAACACTACTGACGTGCTCTGTCTGAAAAACCTCGCGAACTGTGGCACCGCGGGTGCAGTCCTGGGTAGCGGCTCGCAGAACTACGTCGCCAAATTCGATACTACCGGCAGCCACATCGCTAACTCCAGCATCTATGACGACGGCACATTTGTCGGTATCAATACGAACAGTGTCAGCACCGGGCTGCTGAGCATCGTCGGCGCCAGCTCATCGCAGAGCGCGTTCTTCGCCCAGAACGCTGCCAGCGCCACCGTGCCGGCCGCCATCATCCGCGGTGGCGTGACGCCAGCCGCCGGCGCCGACCTGCTCGAACTGCAGGACAGCAACAATAACGTCCTCGCCAAGTTCGACCGTAACGGCAACCTGACCGCTGGTAGTGCTACTCTTGGCGGTACGCTGACCTTGAGCGGCTTGGGCGCCGGTGTCCTGCACACAAACAGCAGTGGCGTTGTCTCAAGTGGCAGTGTAGCCCTAGGCACTGAAACCTCCGGCAATTACACCACCAGTGTATCGGGCGGTACGGGAATCACGGTGACTGGCGGTACTGGTGTCGGCAACACACCGAGTGTGGCACTCAATGATACGACGGTCACCGCTAACTCATATGGTAGTGCCAGCAGTGTCGCCACATTTACCGTCGATGCACAGGGCCGCCTGACGGCTGCAGCCAGCACCCCGATCGCCATTGCTACCAGCCAGATCACCTCTGGTGATTACGTTGCCAGCTTCGGTACGCTCACGGGCCTGACGACTTCAGGCAACTCCGGCACGGGTGCAACACCTACCCTGGCAGTTACGTATGGCTCGACTGCGAACACTGCCGCTCAAGGTAACACGACGCTCAGCTTCACCGGCTCTGGCAATCTGACCGGTACTGTTTCGGGCACCGCCGGTGGCGGCTTCACGACCAACACGCTTGCTCTTATTAACAACCCTAGTTTCACCGGGGCCGTAACTGCAAACGGTGGCCTGAATGTTGGCTCTAGTACCGCCCTCGGCCAGGTCAATTTCACTGACGGCACTAATGATGGCTTCAATGCCACCATCCAACTTGGAGGCGCCATCAGCGGTAACCAGACATATGCGCTGCCAACGACCGGTGGTACCTTCTGTCTGAACACCAACAACTGTGGCTACCAGGCCGCCGGCAGCTACGAATCTACCTCCGGTACCGACTTCATTCGTAATCAGACGGCACAGCAGACCGGTGCCAACTTCAACATCCAGGCCGTAAGCGGCACTGTTGCCGCCAAGATCCAGGGTGCTAGTGGCCAGGACATTGCCGACTTCTTTACGAGCAGCAACAGCACCACGCCGATCGCCAAGATCGATAGCACTGGTGCGCTGACTACAACCGGCGTTACTGTCTCGAGTCTGGCCGCCGGTGTCGTTACGGCCAGTGCCAGTGGTGTACTGAGCTCCGGCACTATCGACCGCAATAGCGCAACGTATCTTACTGGCACACTCAGCGTCAGTAACGGTGGTACCGGCCTGAGCACTCTAACTTCGAACGGCCTGCTGTACGCTACTTCGGCTAATGCCATCGGTCAGGCGAATGGAACCAGTGGTCAGCTGTTACTCGCGAATGCATCCGGCGTCCCGACCTTCACGACTGTCAGCGGTGACGTCAGTATTGACTCAGCTGGTGCAACTACCATCGCTAAATTGCAGGGCAACACCTTAACGATAGGTGGCTCTGGCAATGCTCTGACTACCGGTCAGTACCTGCGTTACGATGGCACGGCCTTCGTTAATTCTGGTGTTCAGGCCAGCGATGTCACCGGCACGCTGTTTACCGTCCACGCCACCAGCGGCAGCGACCAGGCTGTAGCTAGTGGCAACACATTGAACTTCCTGGCCGGCAGCAGCAACAATCTGACGGTCGTGAACAGCGCTACCCGCAACGTAACCTTCGACATCGTCAGTAACCCAAGCTTCAGCGGCCTGGTGACTGCGTCATCTAATACAACAGCTGTAGCGCTGACTGGCGCGCCAGCTGCCGCTGCGACCAGCTCACTGCTGCAGCTCGGCTCGGCAATCGTCGGCGGCAACACCGCAACTAATGGCGGTACATATATAGGAGTTAATCTGCCAGCAACCGGCGCCGGTTCAGCTGCTGATTTCATCAACCTCCAGGCTGGTGGTAGCAGCAAGCTGAAGATTACTAACAACGGTTCTTTGACAACGAGTGGTACGGTTACCCTCAGCGCATTGGGTGCTGGTCTCATCAAAACCAACGCCAGTGGCGTGGTCAGCAGTGGTGTCGTCGACCGCAACGACTCGACCTATTTCAACACCGCATTGACGGTAGGCAATGGTGGTACCGGCCTGAGTACATTAACTGCCAATGGCGTCCTCTACGCCGACACCAGCAGCTCAGTCAGCCAGGCAACCGGTACCGCTGGACAAGTTTTGATTGCAGGCGCTAGTGGCATACCGACCTTCACGACTATTTCTGGCGACATTTCTATTGACGCTGCCGGCGCGTCGACCATCAACAAGCTGCAGGGGAACACGCTGACTATCGCGACACCAGCCAGCGGCCAATACCTCCGCTACAACGGAACAAGTTTTGTGAACAGCGCTATCCAGGCCAGCGACGTACCGTCACTGTCGGCCTACTACATCAATAACTCGACTACCCAGCAGACCGGTGCCAATTTCAACATCCAGGCCACTGCCGCTACCGTCGCCGCCAAGATCCAGGGTGCCAATGGTCAGAACATCATCAACTTCTACGGCAGTAGCAGCGCGACCACGCCTATTGCGTTCATTGACGGCAGCGGTAACTTCAGTGGTGTTGCGGCTACCTTCAGTGGCAGTGTCACCTCTGGCACCAGCAGCGCCGCCGGTAGTTTCGTCATCACCAACGGCAGCGGTCAGCAGGCAACTATCCAGACTGGCGCCATTACTGGCAGCACCACCGTCGGCTTCCCGACAAATGTCGGCGCGAGCGACACGTTCTGTCTAGTAACGTTGGCTAACTGTACGAGCACAACTGGTGCCAGCGGTACCACCAACTACATCGCTAAATTCACCAGTGCTACTAACCTAGGTAGCACAAATGGTAATGCCAGCCTGTTCGACGACGGCACCTTCCTGGGTGTCGGTACCACCAGCAACAACGGCCTGGTCAGCATTCAGGGTGCCAGCGCCAGCCAGACCAGCATTTCCGTCACCGCTGCCGCCAGCGCTACCGTACCGGTTGCCAAGATCGTCGGCGGGGCTATGCCTGGCAGCGGCGCTGACCTGCTCGACTTCTTCGCCAGCGGCGGCAGCACGCCTCTCGCGAAAATCGACAAGGACGGCAACATCGTTACCACCGGCTCGACCACGACCAATGGTTTCGTCAACAACGGCAGCACGCTGAACGTTGCCATCAACACCGGTAATTTTGCGACGGGCGGTTCTATCGGCTCGGCCGCCAGCACCGTCGACGTCGCCACTAGCATCAACATTCCGCAGACCACCGCCGGCCAAACTCTGACACTGCCAAGCCCGACCACGACTACCGCCGGCCGCAGCCTGATCATCAACAACACCGGCAGCACCAGCTTCATCATCGGCGGCAATGTCATCCCGAACGGGCAGGGCAGGAGCTACCAGTGGAACGGCAGTGCCTGGACCATCCTCGACGCCACGCTTGCCGGCACCGGCCTGACGCAGTCCGGCAACACCATCAATAGCGCCGCTCCAACCAGCGTCGTCAACGACACCAATGTCACCGGTTCGATCGCCAGCAACGTCCTGACCCTCGGCTGGACCGGCACGCTCAGCGTCGCCCGCGGCGGCACTGGCCTCAGCAGCTACACCGCAAACGGTCTGCTGTACGCCAGCGCCAGCGGCACCCTGGGTCAGGTCAGCACTGGTACCGCCGGCCAGTTCCTGGTCACCGGTACCAGCGGTGCTCCAACTTATGTCAGCGCCAGCGGCGACATTAGCGCCAGCGCCACCACCCCAGGCCAGTTCAACATCGACAAACTCCAGGGCAACACCCTGACCATCGGCGGCTCGGGTAATGCCCTCAGTAGCGGCCAATACCTGCGCTATAACGGCACCGCCTTCGTCAACTCCGGCATACAGGCCAGTGACATCACGGGTACGCTCTTCAGCGTCCACGCAACCGCCGGCAGCGATCAGACGGTCAGCAGTGGCCAGACCTTGAACTTCCTGGCTGGTACCAGCAACAACTTGACCGTTAGCGCCAGCGCTACCCGCAACGTAACCTTCGACATCGTCAGCAACCCAAGCTTCTCGGGCGCTGTTACCAGTACCGCCAACACCACAGCCCTCGTCGCCAGCGGCACTCCAAACAACAACGGCACCAGCTCACTGCTACAGCTCGGTAACGCCATCTCGGGTGGCAACACCAGCGCCAACGGTGGCACCTACCTCGGCATCAACGAACCAGCAACTGGCGCTGGTTCAGCCGCGGACTTCGTCAATTTCCAAAACGGCAACGCCAGCAAGTTCAAGATTGACAGCACTGGCGCTTTGACCGTTGCTGGCACAACTACCTTGAGCTCCTTGACGACTGCCGGTCTGGTAGTCACCAACGCCAGTGGCGTTATCAGCTCAGTCGCCAGCATCAACCGCGACACCAGCACCTACCTGACTGGCACCCTCAGCGTCGGTAACGGTGGTACCGGTGCTACCACGCTGACTGCCCACGGCGTCCTACTTGGCAATGGCACTGGTGCGCTGACGGCTGCTAGCCCAGGCACGGCCGGCCAGTTGTTCTTCGGTAATGGCGCTACCAGCGACCCAGGTTTCCAGACTGTTACCGGTGACATTACTTCCAGTACCAGCACGGTTGGTAGCCTGAGCATCTCCAAACTCCAGGGCAACACCCTGACCATCGGCGGCTCGGGTAATGCCCTCAGTAGCGGCCAATACCTGCGCTATAACGGCACCGCCTTCGTCAACTCCGGCATACAGGCCAGTGATGTTACCGGCACGCTCTTCACGCTCGCCGGCAGCACCGGTACCAGCCAGAACGTCACTGCCGGCAGCACTGTCTCGATCGTGAAGGGAAGCAGCAACAACCTGACCAGCATTGCCAGCAACACGAACACGATTACGCTCGACATCGTCAGCAACCCATCATTCAGTGGCACCGTCACCGCCAGCAACAGTGCCGGCGTCGCCCTCGATGTCAGCGGGACGCCAACGACTGGCGCAACCAACTCGCTGATCAAAATCGGTTCAGCTATCGTCAATGGTAACGCGGCAGCCAATGGCGGTACCTACATCGGCATCAACGCTCCCGCCACGGGCGCCGGCTCGGCCGCAGACTTCCTGAACTTCCAGGCCAACGGTGCCAGCAAGCTCAGCCTGACCAACGCCGGCAACCTGTCGATTGCCGGTACTGCAACCATCGGCTCGATTACCACCGCTGGCCTTGTCACTTCGAACGCCAGCGGTCTGCTCAGCTCAGTCGCCAGTATCAACCGCGACACCAGCAGCTACCTGACCGGCACGCTCAGCGTCGGTAACGGTGGTACCGGTGCCACGACACTGACCTCTGGCGGCTTGCTGTACGGTAACGGCACCGGCGCGATCCAGGCAACTGGTGCCGGGACCGCCAACCAGATCCTGCAGTCCAACGGCACCAACCCAACCTACGTTACGCTTGGCGGTGACGCCAGCCTCAGCGGCGGCACACTGACCATCAACAAACTCCAGGGCAACACGCTGACAATTTCCAGCCCGACTACTGGTCAATACCTGCGCTATAACGGTACTGCATTTGTAAACAGTGCTATCTCCGCCGGCGATGTGACGGGCACCTTGTTTACGCTGCAAGGCAGCACCGGTACCAGCCAGAACGTCACTGCCGGCAGCACTGTCTCGATCGTGAAGGGAAGCAGCAACAACCTAACTACCACCGCTGGTGCTACCAACACCATCACTGTTGACATCGTCCAGAACCCAACCTTCACCGGCCTCATCACCGGCTCTGGCGGTGCTACGCTGAGCGGTACGGTTCAGATTAACGCTTCCGGAGCTGGTGCTACGACGCTTGGTAACAACGGCGCTCCACTGACAATTGCAAACAGTAGTGCTACTGCAAGCGCTACGTTACTCACGAGCCGTGCCAGTGGTGATACGAATGACCGATTTACTATCAACGCTGACGGTACGCAGAGCTTTGGATCCGGCTCTGCTACCGCAGATGTTACACTGGCCCGCTCGAATGGCGGTGTTCTGGCTGTAACCGGTAAATTCTCAGTTGTTGCAGGTGGTAGTGGTTCGATTGGCCTTCGCGTAATCGGTGCTACAGGACAAACTGCAAACCTGTTCCAAATCCAGGATGTTAATGGTTCGATTGGCGCCCAGTTCAACGCCACCGGCAACCAGTTGCAGCTTGGCTCAAGCGCCGTTCTGCCAACCGGTTCGACAGCCGCCGCCGGCAAGCTGGTCTTCAGTGATGGCAGTAACACCAGCAGTGTTGCGGCCAAGACACTGACACTTCAGGCTACTGGTCTGGCAAACAACACCACCATTAGCTTCCCAAGTAATGCTGGTGCGACCGATACTATCTGTCTATCCGCCATTAACAACTGTAACTATCAGACTTCTGGCAGCTACGAGCTGACTACCGGTACCGACTTCATCCGCAACCAGACTGGTGCCCAGACCGGTAATTTCAACGTCTTTGCGAGCAGCGGTGTCGCCGGTGTCCTGCGCGGCGCCAGCGGCCAGGACATTGCTCAGTTCCAGAACAATGCCAACGGCACGGTTGTCGCCAAGATCGACCAATATGGTGACTTCAACGGTGGCCAGGGCACTTTCGTTAACTCCAACTCCAACGCCACCAACTACGGAGTAGGCATTAACCTAACCGATCTCGCCAGCAGCGGTTCGACTACTCAGTCTGGCCTCAACGTCAATGTCTTTGGCACGAACACCTCGGGCAGTAATGTTATCAACGGCGCCAACTTTGCAAATGTCACTACCAAGACCAACAACACCTTTAACGGCCTGTACTTCGGCACCGGCTACGACAGCCTGTTCAACTACAACGGCACCAGCATCATTAACGGTACTGGCATCCTGCAAAGCGCTGGCCTCAGTGGTACGTACAGCAACAGCCTGAACTTCAGCAACACTGGCAACACATACAGTGGTGCCAGCGCGACGCTGACTGGGGCGGTGCAGGGTGGTAGCTTCACCAATGGCGGCACTTTCACGGTCAACAGCAGCGGTAATGTCAAAGCAGTCCTGGACAGTACTACCGGCAGCACCTTCGTCTGTCAGAATGCTTCCGGTCTGCTGTCCGGCTGTACGACTTCGCCAGTCAGTGCCAGCGGTTCCAATAACTATGTTGCTCGTTTCACCGGCGCTACAACACTTGGTACCGGCAAGCTGTACGACGACGGTACGACCGTTGAAGTCAACGCTACCAGCGCCCTGACCAATGGCACCAGCAACGGGCAGCTCGGAGTTGTCGCCGCCGGCAGCACGGTTGGTTTAATCGTCAAGGGCGCCGCCAGCCAGGACATCGCCGACTTTGAGAACAGCAGCAGCACCGTTGTCGCCAAGGTCGACAGCACCGGCGCTTTGACTGCCGCTGGTGTTACCGTTTCGGGCTTCGGTGCTGGCCTGGTCACTAGCAATAGCAGCGGCGTACTGAGCAGTACCGCCAGCATCAACCGTGACACGAGTAGCTATCTTACCGGCACCCTGAGCGTCGGCAACGGCGGTACCGGTGCGACCAGCCTGACCACCAACGGTATCCTATTCGGTAACAACACCAACGCCATCCAGGCTACCAGCGCCGGCACTAACGGCCAGTTCCTGGTTGCTGGTAGCGGTGGCACGCCAGCCTTTGCCAGCCTGAGCGGCGACTTGACCGGCAGTACGACGACTGCTGGTAGTGTCACCGTCAGCAAACTGCAGGGCACCACCCTAAGCATCAGCGGCCTCGCTAGCGGCAACTTCCTGAAGTACAACGGCACCAACTGGGTCAACAGCGCGATCACCGCATCCGATGTCAGCGGCACTTTGTTCACCCTAGCCGGCTCAACCGGTACCAGCCAGAACGTCAGCAGCGGTTCGACCGTCACGATTGCTGCTGGCAGTAGTACCAACCTGACCAGTGTTGCCAGCGCCACCAACACCATCACCGTCGACATCGTCAGCAACCCGTCATTCAGCGGTAAGGTCACCAGCAGTGCCAATACCACCGGCCTGGCTCTGACCGGCACGCCAAGCAATAACGGCACCAGCTCGCTGTTGCAGCTCGGTACCGCCATTAGCAACGGCAACAATGCGACTAATGGCGGAACTTACATCGGTATCAACGAACCAGCCAGCGGGGCAGGGACAGCAGCTGACTTCGTCAACTTCCAGAACGGCGGCAGCAGCAAGTTCAAGGTCGACAGCACTGGTGCACTGACTGTCGGTGGCACCACCACTCTGAGCGCGCTGACCACGGCCGGTTTGGTGACGACAACCAACGCCGGTGTCATCGGCAGTGTTGCCAGCATCAACCGCGACACCAGCACCTACCTTACCGGCACCCTCAGCGTCGGTAACGGCGGTACCGGTGCGACCACGCTCACCAGCAATGGTGTCCTCTACGGCAATGGCACCGGCGCAGTTCAGGCGACCACCGCTGGTACCGCCGGCCAGATCCTGTTCGGCAGCGCCACCAGCCCAAGCTTCGCAACCGTCAGCGGCGACCTGACTTCTAGTACCAGCACCCTGGGCGCGCTGACGGTCAGCAAGCTGCAGGGTACCACCCTCAGTATCAGTGGCCTGACGAGCGGTCAGTTCCTGAAATACAACGGCACCAACTGGGTGAACAGCGGTATTGCTGCCACCGACGTCAGCGGCACCTTGTTCACCGTCCACGCCACCAGTGGTACCGACCAGAATGTCAGTGGCGGACAGACTTTGAACTTCCTGGCCGGTACCAGCACCAACCTGACCGTTACTGCCAGCAATACCCGCAACGTAACCATCGATTTCAGCGCTACGCCATCGTTCACCAGCGTCACCGCCACCAACAGCAGTGGTACTGCGCTGGCACTCAGTGGTACGCCTACCGCCAGCGCCAGCAACGCTCAGCTGTTGCTCGGCGACAGCTCGACCTTCCCGGGTAACGCCAATGCCAACGGCGGCACTTACATTGGTGTGAACAAGCCGACCAGCGGCGTCGGTAGCACGGCTGACTTCCTGAACTTCAGCAACGGCGCCACCAGCCTGGTTAAGGTCGACAGCAACGGCCGTCTGACCGTCTCCAGTGGCAGCAATGGCGGTCTGGCAGTCGGTACCAACCTGGTCATCAGCAGCAGTCGCGCCGCCCAGAACCTGACCGGAGTTGTCAGCTCCGGCACCATCCAGTTCAGCGGCCTGGCCAACGGCATTGTCAGCATCAACGACGGGGCAGGGACCCTGACCAGTGGTACTCTCGACCGCAACAGCAGCACGTACTTCAACACCACTCTGAGCGTTGCTAACGGCGGTACCGGCGCGACTTCGTTGACCAGTGGTTCGCTGTTGGTCGGTAACGGCACCAGTGCCGTCAGCCTGCTAGCAGGCACTGCCGGACAAATCCTGTTCAGTAATGGCAGTTCGGCCATCTACAAGACACTGGGCGGTGACCTGACCGCCAGCACCAGCACTGTCGGCAACGTCAGCGTCAGCGCGCTTCAGGGTAAGACACTGACCATCGGCGCAACACCAGCCGGCGGTGACCTGCTGCTGTACGACAGCGGCACCAGCGCCTTCGTCAACAAGGCCATCACCGGCGACGTCACCATCAACACCAACGGTGTTACTGCCATCGGTGCTGGCAAGGTCACCAACACCCAAATCGCTAATCCGTACATCAAGCTCGACCCAAGCGCCAGCAACAGTAACCTGCTGGTTGCCGGCTCATCAGCCCTGGCGCAGATCAACCTCGGCAACACCGTGACCATCGCCACGGTCAACAACCCGGTCTTCACCGGCCTGGTCACTGCCAGTAGTAACACCACTGGTCTGTCACTGTCTGGCACACCAAGCAACAACGGTAGCAGCTCGCTATTGCAGCTCGGCGCCGGCATCAACAGTGGTAACAACGCCACCAACGGCGGTACCTACATTGGCATCAACGAACCTGCCAGTGGTGCCGGTAACGCTGCCGATTTCCTGAACTTCCAGAACGCTGGTGTCGTTAAGCTGACAGTTGACGCCAGTGGTCTGCTCAACGCTCGCGGCGGCTACGCAGTCGGTGGTAACGCCGGCGTGTCGCTGAGCAGCTGTACCGGTTACCTGAACAACCCGGTCTTCAACGGCGGTATCCTGACCGGCGGCAGCTGTGCTAGCGCCAGCAACACCCTCAGTCTGCAGAACGCCTACAACAACTCCGGTACCACCAACCCACAGATTCGTCTCGACAGCACCAGCGGCGGTATCAAAATCGCCGACAATGCGACCACCTCACTTGGCACTTCAGTACCACTGTTCGACGTCCTGAGCGGCGACCTCGGTACCCACTACCTGTCGGTTTACACCAACAAGGTCACTTCGGCCGTACCATTCCAGAACAGCAGTACCGGCGTCAGCTCCTTCGCCGGTGAAGTCGACTTCAACGCCGGTTCTGGCACGCCAAACGCCATCTACATCCCGAACGCCAACCTGACCGTCGGTAGCGGTAGCGGTACCACCAACGAGCAGTTCGTCGCCAACAACTCCAACGTTACCCAGACCTACAACAACACCAACGGCACCGCCTTCAACCAGACCGTCCAGAACGTCAGCACCGCCAACTCGGTCACCAGCACCTACGCCCACCAGATCAACCTGCAGAGCGCAGTCAACAGCAATGGTAACTTCAACCTGCTGTACGGCATGCGCATCAACGCCACCAAGACCACCGGCGCTAACTTCTACGGCCTCGACCTCGAGGGCACCGGCTTCAAGGACCTGTTGACCTACAACGGTACCCAGCTGATCAGCGGCAACGTCTACAACGGCTCCGGCGTCCTGCAGCCAAACCAGTCCGGCCGCCTCCAGAACGTCGCGCTTGACCCGGCTCAGCTGTACACCAACATCAACAACGTCGGTACATTGGTCACCGGTTCGATCGCCAGCGGCTTCGGCACCATCGCCACCGCCAACAATATCACCACCAGCGCCACTATCGGCGGTGGCACGATTAACGGTGGTAGCCTGACCGGTAGCTCGTCGCAGTTCCAGGTTGACGGCAACGGTAACGTCACTATCCTGAACACCAACAGCGCCGCCCTGAACATCGGCACCAACAACCCATCAACCGTCGGTACTTTCTACGTCACCAGCACCGGCAACCTCCAGCTGTCCGGCACCAGCAACAACCCAATCCTCCAGATCAGCAGTACGCCAGCTGTCAGCTCCGCCACCTCACTGATCCAGATCGGCAATGCCTTGAACGGCGCCAACAGCTCGAGTAGCGGTACCTACATCGGCCTGAACGCCCCAGCCAGCGGCAACGGTTCGGCTGCTGACCTGATCAACCTCCAGGCCAACAACAACCCTATGTTCCGTGTCACCATCACCGGTGTCACCACTATCGGTGGCGCTACCACCGTCGGTGGCCAGCTGAAGGTCACCAGCGGCGGCGCCGACATCACCGGCAACGTCAAGCTCAGCGCCCTGGCAACCGCCAGCAACAACACACCCGTCTGTTACAACGCCAGCCAGCAGCTCGCATCCTGTAACAACAGCTTCGAAGCCACCAACGGCACCGACTTCATCCAGCGCGCCCCAAGCGCCACCGGCAACACCGTCCAGCCGACCGCTGACGTCGTCGGCTTCAGCGTCCGCGCCTTTACCGGTGGTACCAGCCACGCCATGGACATCCAGAACACCAGCGGCAGCGTCGTCGACTTCTTCGCCAACGACGGTACCTTCAACGTCGGCGCCAACATCCAGCCAAGCAGCGGTGGCACCTCCGGTAGCTTCGACCTGGGCACAACCACCAACGCCTTCCGCAACGCCTACGTCGGCACGACGCTGTACGCGCCGGCCATCGCCACTATCGCCGGCACCGCTCCGAACGGCATTACCATCCAGCCGGGTGCCAACAGCACCAACAGCGGTACCGGTGCAGCTTTGACTCTGGCCGGCGGCAATGAAACCGGTACTACCAGCACCGGTGGCAACGTCAACATTAACGGTGGTACCGGTACCAGCACCAACGGTATCGTCAACGTCGGTACCAGCAACACCCAGGCCGTCAACATCGGCATCGCCGGCAAGGCCACCAGCATCAACGGCTCACTGTCGGTTGCCCAGGCCGTCAGCGTCAACAGCAACACCGTCTTCAGTAGCGCCGGCCTGCTCCAGAACAGCGCCTTTGACACCACCGTTAACTACAGCAACCTGCAGAAGGTCACCCTCCTGACAGCCAGCAGCGGCTACGCCATCACCGGCGCTACCACCGCCGGCCACTACCTGCGCAACGACGGCACCAAGTTCGTCGACAGCGCCCTGACCGCCAGCGACATCTCCGGTACGATCTTCAACCTGGCCGGCAGCAGCGGCACCAGCCAGACGGTCAGCACCGGCCAGACGGTCACCATCGCCAAGGGTTCCAGCAACAACCTGACCACCACTGCCGGCTCCGGCCCGACGGTCACCATCGACCTGGTTCCGAACCCGGTCGTCAACAGCTTGACCATTGCCAACACCAACACCGCCAACACCGCTTTCGCCATCCAAAACGCCAGCAGCCAGAACGCCCTGACCTTTGACACCTTGAGCGGCCAGCTGCGCGTCTACGACAGCAGCGTCACCAGCCCGGTCAACTACGCCTACATCGGTTACGCCAACAACACCGCCACCTTCAGCGCCTCCAGTGGTGTCACCCAGATTGGTGCCGCTTCGGGCAACGTCACCGTCCCGCTGACCGGCCAGAACGATCACTTCACCTTCACGCACACCTACACCCCGGTCGCCACCTACAACCTCAACGACTTCGTCATCCAGCGCATCCTGACCGGTGGTACCAACAGCCTGACCGGCAACGTCGCCACCATCGAAGACCGCTCAACCGGCTCAGCCAACGCCGCCACCGTCCTCTACCTGAACGAGAACAACTCCAGCGCCACCGGCTACCTGATCCAGGCCCAGACAACCTCGAGCATCAACCAGCTGACCCTCGACACCGCCGGTAACCTGAACATCCGCGGCAACTACCAGAACGCCGGAAACGTTGGCATCACTGCCACCTGTACCGGCACCAATACCATCACAGCAGCAGTTGTAAGTGGCGGTATCATCACTGGTGGTTCCTGTGGTCAGAGCGGTACCCTCCAAAGCGCCTACGACAACTCGGGCAACTCGAGCACGCCAGCTACTATTACCACCACTAGCGGTGGTAAGGGCGTCCTCATCCAGGCTGGCTCGGGCTTCAATAACACCGCACTGTTCCAGGTCAAGGACGCCAACGCCGTCCAAGTCCTAACCGTCGACTCTACCAACAAGAACGTCATCATCGGCTCGGCCACTACCGACACCACCCAGGAAAACCTCGTTTTAGACTCATATAGTAACGCTACTGAAGCGACAACATGTAGCTCGACTGGAAGCCCGAGCGGCGCACTATACTACAATTCAACGACGAACGCCGTACGCGCCTGTATTGGTAGCAACTGGGAAGACCTGGTCTCAACCTCCGGCCTCGGCATCATGTTGTTTGGTGTTGTCCCGGACTCTGGCGCTAACCCAGGCGACCTTCCTGCTCTTACAACTACCGGTGTCACCGGTCCATGCAAAGTCTCATTTGCAAGTGCGACTACCGTTAATATCTCTGCTTGTACTGCATACTCAGGTGGTCGCAAAGTATCGGTTGCCGCAACCAACGGCTATACTATTAACCAGTTAACGACTACCAATGTTTGGACTCACATCTGTGTAAGTAACACCGGTAGTATTACACAATCCCTTGGCTCAAATAGTGAAGCTGGTAACCAGCCGAACTCAACCTTTGCTCCAGGTGCACCAATCCTATGTTTAGCAGATATCAAGGGATCCACCACAACGGCTAACAACATTGTCTCGATTTTCGATGTTCGTACATTCACCAATACCCAGAAAGAATTCGTAGCATTAAACACGACCGGCGCAGGTCTCGGTCAGGCAGTAATAGTCAGTGGATCAACGGCTGTTACTACTAATACGGCACTGAACACATCCGTCATGGGTGTAATCGTGGCAACTAACGGTTCAACATCAACCACTACGCCAAATGCCATCATTGCTGTCGCTGGTCCAACCTATGCTAAAACGACGGCCGCTACGGCAGCCGGCAGCTTCATGGCAACAAGTACTACAGCAGGTTACGTTGGTACAAACGCTTCAGTTGCAATTGGTGTAATGGGTATTGCTCGTAGCGCCTCAAACACCAACGGTGGTACGAATATTTGTACTGCAGTCAGCAACTGTACAAACTCAATCTACTTCACCGAGAGCATCCGCTAGGAGCGGCTAGGCCGGGCAAAGCGCTTGCGGTATAATAGTGAGTAGTTTCTCGCTATGAAATTGAAATACAAAGTGAAGAGTCGGGCAGGGAAGTGGGGACTGCGGCTGGGGGCCGTGGTCGTTGTTGGCGTGCTGATCGCCAGCCTGTCGCAGGTGTTCGTCAAACCGCCGAAAGCGTCGGCGGCGATCGCGCTGCTGGGCCAGACAAACGGCCTGCAGGCCAACGGTACGACGGTGACGGCTAACAAGCCGGCCGGGACAGTGACCGGCAGTGTGATGATCGCGCAGCTGTTATTCGACAGCAACCGTACGACGACGACGGTGACGGTACCGACGGGCTGGACCCGTATCGGTTCGCAGATCAACACCAATAACCGCTACCAGAACATCTACTACAAGGTCGCCACGGCAGCGGAACCAGCTAGCTACACCTGGACGATGTCACGTACTGTGAACGCGCTGGTCGGTATTTCCAGCTACTCCGGGGTGAATACTACCGCGCCGATCGACGCCAGCTCGAACCAGGTGAACACCGGTAACAGCAACAACCCGCCAGCGCCATCGGTGAACACTACCAACACCGACGAGTTGATCCTAGTCCTCTGGGGGTATGGTGCCCAGACCACGGCCTCAGCGTACTCCGGTGGTCTGACGGCCTTGCAGACGACCAGCACCACTAACGTCGGTATTGGACAGGCCTACCTGATTAAAAACCCTATCGGAGCCACAGGTACATTTACATCGACAATCGGTTCTCTTGGTGGCGCGACTTCAACGGTACATACTTTGGCGCTAAAGCCAGCCTCAGCCCCGGCCGGTATCGTCTTCGTTGCCGCCACCACGCCCGTTAGCAGCACCTCTACAAGTTCACTATCAATTGCATATCCCACTGGTTGGAAGGGTGGGGACTTGTTGATCACCAACGTCAGCTGGGACAACAACGTCGCGACACTGAATACCCCAAGCGGCTGGACCCAGATCGACTCGACGCAATTAGCGGGTGGTTCCGGAGGCATCGCGTCCGCCGATTTCTACCGCTTCGTCCAGTCTGGTGATACGCCCAGTACGACCTGGACATTCAGTGGTACGACTACCGGTGCCGTGATATCAAACGCCGATTTCAGTGGTGTTGATCCTGATCCGCTCGTAGCAATCGATGCCACGGCGCAGGCCATCGACGCTGCCTCGACTTCACACAACGCTCCTTCGGTCACAACCAATTATTCGAGTGATTTACTGCTGGACATCTGGACCTACGGCGGTGGTTTGCTTGCTAGTACTCACACAACCAGTTTGACCCAGGCGTGGTCGGCCCGTGACGGTACTAACACCACAAACAATGTCGGTACCTGGTCCGGTTATGAGACGATCGCCAACGCCGGTGCGACTGGTACACGTAATACCACCATCTCAAACTCACGCGTTGCCGTCATGCATTCCATTGCTCTGAAGCCGTACATTCCGACCCCGGAGCTAGACTACCCGGCTGATGGTGATTCAGACATTCCGCGGTCGCCGACCTTTATGCTAAAGAACGTTTCGCTGACCGCCTCGCCCTTGCAGTACAAGATTGTTATCTGTTCCGACGTCAACTGTACGAATGTGCTGTACACCTATGATGAGACGTTGTCCCAGACCGGTTGGTCAGGGCAGGACGCCAACAGCGGTACGGCGTATACCGCTGGGACGACCCTTGATGGCTCAACCGAAGCTAATCTGACGCCGACCACGCCGCTGGCCGCCGGCACTACGTACTACTGGCGCGCCCGCTCATATGACACTTCATCAGGTAGCTTCTCGCTGTTCTCGAACAGTAATGCCTTTACCACGAGTTTTGTACCGGCTGCGCCGTCGCTGTACTCGCCGCCGTCAACCGGTGCCTCGCTGTCACCGGAGTTCCAGCTGTCGACCACTGATGCCGACAGTGACAATGTCGAGTATAAGATCGATATCTGTACCAATGGGAGCTGTAGCGTCATCCTGCACACCATCACCCAGACGTTGTCCCAGACCGGTTGGTCAGGGCAGGACGACCCGACGGCCACGATGTACGCCACTGACCCGACGTCGGCCTCCAACTCGACCACTGCCTACTACGACTACCAGTTCAACGACCTGGCACCGAACACCCAGTACTGGTGGCGCGCCTACGCCATCGACCCCGGCGGCAGTAATACCTACAGCGCCGCTTCGGCGATCACCTCATTCGTCACTAACCAAACCGAAGTGCGTATCCTCAGCGGCTCGCTCCTGAACGGAACCATCCGATGAGCCGGCTGTGGTCGCCGCGGCTGCTGGCTGCCATCATCGGTGGTGCCGCACTTATAGGGGGCGGGGGAGCGCTGCTGTACCATGCTCTGCACAAACCGCCGATTATCCCGCCGGCCATCCAGACGGCCGTGACCTTTCCGATCCTGATCCCGGATCAGCGCCAGTCGCAGCCCTACCCGGTCATGAATATGCGCTATGACGCCTCTCTGAGCCGTCTGACGTACCAAACAGCCATAAGCGGTTCGTTGATCGACATCAGCGAGCAAGCCACGCCAGAGGCCTTTGTGGACGTTCCGCAGGCATACGACAAACTGATCGCCAGCCTGGTGGAGTACAAGAGTTTCGGTTCGCCACAGGGCACGGTGTCTCTGACCCATCCCAAAGAGCTGCATGGTGCGCAATCGGCCGTCATGAACGGGAAGGGGACGCTGCTGTTTGCCCGGCCCAACAAGGATCTTGATGACGCGTCCTGGCAGCGCCTCTTCAGCAAACTGATTATACAAAACTAGCCATTCGGTACTAGCCGGATAATGCTAGCTCTCAGGGGTGGCCAGGAGGGCAGGGGGGTGCTATACTGTGGGCATTGGAGCATATGCTATGAAACCAAAAATCATTGCGGTGGTAAATCAAAAAGGTGGCGTCGGCAAAACGACCACCACGATTAACGTGGCGGCGCAACTGGCAATGGATAATCACTCTGTCCTGGTGGTGGATCTCGACCCCCAAGGTAATGCCTCATCCGGTCTCGGACTCGATAAATCGGCCGGCGCCAGTATGTATGAAGTTCTGTCCGGGACGGCCCAACTTGCCAGTGCCGTACTGGAAACCAATGTCGCAAAATTATTTGTCGTACCGAGCAATCCCAACCTGGCCGGTTCAGAAATTGAGCTGGTCTCGGCACTGCAACGCGAGTTTGTTCTGTCCCGCGTACTGGCTAATGCCACCTATGAATACATTTTGATTGACTGCCCGCCCTCGCTCGGACTTTTGACGATCAATGCGCTGACCGCCGCCGGTTCGGTGCTGATTCCGGTTCAGGCCGAATACTATGCGCTCGAAGGTTTATCGCAATTGCTCAATACCATCCAGGCCGTCCGTGGCTCGACCAACCCATCGCTCGAACTGCTTGGCATCGTGCTGACCATGTTTGATAAGCGTAACTCCTTGTCCGACCAGGTCCTGTCCGAGGTTCGTGGTTACTTCGGCGAAAAGCTCTTCAAGACGCTGATCCCACGCAATGTCCGTCTGGCCGAGGCGCCGTCATATGGCCGCACCATCTTCGAACACGACAAGTGGTCTAAAGGTGCGCGGGCTTATAAGTCTTTGGCCCGAGAAATTCTCGACCGAACGAAATAATCGCATTGCTGTTTATGACAGCTCCGCTAAGCCGACGTGCTATCGTCCGGGTTGGGCGTGGGCCATCGGCCGTCATGCCCTCAGTACTCCATTTTCACACTTTCCTGAATAGGCGATTTAAATCGCCTATTCCTATTTCACTAAAAGCCCAATAGGACACATATGTTCTATTGCTAAATCACTAATGTATCAATACTGATGCAAAAGCTGAGAAAGTAATCTTCTCAGGAAGTGTAACAATATTGATACATCACTTTTTTAGGACACCGAGGGTAGCACGGCCGATGGCCGAGGCGACGCCAGGGCGCAGACACAGCGCCTTAGCGGAGCCTGATTACACAGCAAAAATTGGATTAGAACAGGTTGAGGAGGCGTTCGAGTTCGTCGTCGGTTTTGAAGCCGAGTTCGAGGCGGCCGCCGCGGGCGGTGCGGCGGATTTGGACCGGGACGCCCAGGCGTTTCGCCAATGCTTTGGTGGCCGGCGTTTCGGTTTCGACGCGTTCGCGGGCACCAGTGGCGCTGGCGCCTTCGTTTTTGATCGAGGTGACGTAGCGTTCGGCCTGGCGGACGCTCCAGTCGTGGGCGGTGATTAATTCGAGGAGTTTGAGCTGCAGGCCTGGGTCGTCCTTGAGGGCCAGGATGGCGCGGCCGTGACCTTCGGTGATCTGGCCGGCGGCCAGGGCATCGCGGGCTTCGGGCGGCAGGCGCAGTAATCGCACGGTGTTATTGACGGTCGAGGTGGCTTTGCCGAGGCGCTTGGCGATCTGCTCGTAGGATTGGTTGAATTGTTCGTGCAGGCGCTCGATCGAGACGGCGGTTTCCAGGGGCGACAGATCAACGCGCTGGACGTTCTCGATCAGGGCCAGTTCGAGCTGCTCGAGCTCGGCGCTGGAGCGGATGATGGCCGGGACGGTGTCGAGGCCGGCGAGCTGGGCCGCGCGCCACCGGCGTTCACCGGCGATCAGCGTGTAACCGTCGCTACTCGGCGTTACTACCAGTGGTTGGACGATGCCGAATTGCTTGATGCTGGAAGCTAGTTCAGCCAGGGCTTGGTCGTCGAAATGGCGACGCGGCTGGTATGGGCTGGGTTGAATGCGGCCGACGGCGATCTTTTCGATGCGGTCGGCTGGCGTTAGCAAGATGGATTTGTCAAAATCTTCGGAAATCAGCGCATTGAACCCACGACCCAGACCCTTTTTCGGCGACGCGGCGTTACTCATATATACAGACTATACTAGAATGCCTGCGCTTTGGAAATCGGGAAGACGCGCATTGCCAGTTTGCCAACCACCTGGTCGGCGTTGATCGGGCCAAAGGCGCGGCTGTCGAGCGAGTCAGGACGGTTGTCGCCGCTGACGAATAACTGATCACGCACCAAAGTGATATCGATATCGCCAGAGGTTACCAGATTGGGCGGAAATGTGGCGCCATACGGTAAGGTCTTGTCGGGGTCGAAGCCGTCCGGGTGCTGGCTATTATAGACGGTGTAGTGACCGTCTTTGACGACGACACGCTCGCCGGGCAGCGCAATCACACGCTTAATCAGCTGCTTGGTATCTTGTTGGCCATATTGGCTCAGGCCGCTTTCGCTGAAAACGATGACGTCGCCGCGATGGGGGATGTAGCTGTGGTGAGTGAGGCGGGCCCAGGTGCGCGGCACCTTCCAAATGATCAGTTTATCGGCGTTCTGCAAGGTATTCTGCATGCTAGGGCCGTCGACCTGATACGAGCGGAAGACGAAACCGATCATCAATAGTGCAATGACGAGGGCGGTTGCCAGAATTCCGACGGTTGAAAACAGTTCGCGCAGCACGCCATTGTCTTTTTTGGACTTGCGGCCATGGGGTTCTTCCGTGGTGACAGGCAGCGGCGTCACGCTGGGTGGTGAGGGCTGAGCGGTGGTCGGATGCTGTGGCAGGGGTTGCCCGTCCTGTGGTTTTGCGGGTTTGAATTCATTATCCATTCGACTTTTCACTATACCACATATGCTTTCCCGACGTGGGGTTTACTCATAAGCAGTATGGCTTTATAATAAGCGGCAAAGAGATGGATGCGTCACGATTTAAACGGCGAACAATACAAACACCCCGCCAAACCACAAACGCAAACCCGGCGACACTCAACGGTTTCGTTGCCCGCCCGGGTAGTTCACCACGGCCGCTGACACCTCAGCCGATCAAGCCTGTCCAGCCAGCCCTGGCGCCACAACCTCGGACGCAGTCTGTTGCTCCGGTCTGGCAACGTGCGCCACAGCCCGTGCAGCCGATGCCGACACCATTGCCGCAGCCAACCCCTCAGCCAACCCCGGTTGAAGAACCGGTTGCACCCGTACCGGCACCTGAGCCTATCGATATGACACTGCCCGGTGGCGAAAGCGGTGTTCGCAAGCTATTTTCGGCTCGTCACATGTTCGCGGCTCGTAAGTGGGCGATGCGCGGCGCTATTGCCGTTCTGGTCCTGGTAGTAGGTGTTGGCGGTCTCTTATTCTCGCAGGGCGCCTTCAAGGTCCACAAGGTCTTTACCGGCAAGGCCACCCAGGCGGCTGCACTGAAAGAAAACGTCAATCCGGATCTGTTGAAGGGTGAGGGTGACGGCCGAATCAACATTTTGCTGCTGGGCCGCGGCGGTGGCAACCATGACGCACCGGATCTAACCGACACGATGATTCTGGCCAGTATTGACCCGGTTAATAAGACCCAGAGTTTGGTCAGTATCCCGCGTGACTTATGGGTGAAGGTGCCTAACGGCGGTAGTATGAAGATTAATGCCGCCTGGGAAACCGGCGAATTCAAATATCTTGGCAAAGTTGCTCCCGGCAGTACTGACCCGAAGGCCATCCAGGCCGGTTTTGATCTGGTAGATCAGACGGTCGAGTCGGTGCTGAATGTGCCGATTCATTACAACATGATCGTCGACTTTACCGCCTTCAAGCAGGCGGTTGATACCGTCGGCGGCGTGACTGTCAACGTGCCGACCGATCTGGTCGATCCAACCATGGCCTGGGAAAACGGCAAGAATCCGGTGCTGGCCAAGGCTGGTATCCAGAACTTCGATGGGACGCACGCCCTGATCTATGTCCGCTCGCGTGAGACGACTTCGGACTTTGCCCGCTCGCAGCGCCAGCGTGCCGTCATGCTGGCCCTCAAAGCCAAGGTGAAAAGCCTTGGCACGCTCAGCAATCCACTGAAGCTTTCGCAGCTGATCAACGACTTCGGCAACAATGTCAGCACCGACCTCAGTATCAGTAATGCCAGCCGCCTGTACCAGATAACCAGCGACATCACCGATGCCAATACTGCCTCCATCGGCCTGGCCGACAAGCCTAACGATTATGTCACCACTGGCAGTATGAATGGCCAGTCAGTTGTGCTGCCGAAAGCCGGGCAGGGTAACTACACTGCCATCCAGACCTACATCCACTCGCAGCTCAAGGATGGCTACATCCTCCAGGAAAACGCGCCAGTGATGGTTTACAACGGCACGACTTTGCCGGGCGTCGCCACCACCGTCAGTAATACGCTGAAGTCGTATGGGTACAATGTCGTCGGTGCGGCCAACACGCCGAACACCGGTTGGACCCAGACGACACTGATCGATCTCAGTGGTGGCAGTGACAAATACACGCTCAATTACCTCCAACAACGCTTCAAAGTCAAGGCTGTCAGCTCTATACCTGACCCAGCAATAGCAGCAAATGGCGCCAAATTTGTTATCATTATAGGTAGCGATGAGGCAACTACTACGCAAAATTAAGCCGGCCGCCGGCTTTGCACACCTGTTATACCTGGTTCTCCTGGTTATCCTGCCAGTCCTGGTCTTCATTTTGATCCGCCTCAATTTCCTTGGTCTGGCGCTGGCAGTGGTGCTGCTGAGCAAGTGGCGCATGCTGGCCGTCAAACCGCGCTTCTGGGCCTCCAATGTCCGGGCCAACTCGATCGACATCATGGTCGGTGTGGCCACCGTGCTATTCATGAATCACGTCACCACTGTCGGCATGCAGGCTGGCTTCGCCGTACTCTACGCGCTGTGGCTGACGGCAATCAAACCCCGCGGCGGCCTGTTCTGGATTTCGCTCCAGGCCTTCATCGGCCAGTTCTATGGTCTGATGGCGCTGTACTTGGTCTGGCCTGATGGCCCGACGATCGGCCTGACATTCGTCACCGGCCTGATTTGTTTCCTGGCCGCCCGCCACTTCTTCGACAATTTTAACGAACCCTACGCCCGCATGCTGTCCTACCTTTGGGGCTATTTCGGCGCGTCGCTCGGCTGGCTGCTCAGCCACTGGTTGCTATACTACCGCGGCCTGGCCCAGACGACGCTGCTGCTGACGACGCTCGGCTACGGCATGGCTGTTATCTACTATCTTGATCACCACGACCGGCTATCGCGCGGCTTGCGCCGCCAGTTCATCTTCATCATGGTGGCTATCGTGCTCGTCGTTCTGGCGTTTTCGGACTGGGGCGACAAGATCGTCGGTTAATAAATCCCATTCTGTTTAATCGGGCTCCGCTAAGGCGCTGTTCGTTTTTTGAGGGCATGTCGGCAGATGGCCGGCGCTAAGAGGGCGTGGCAGGGGCAGGCATAAGCACGTATAATATGAGCAGACATTCAGCCAAGTCTCAGGGTGACAATCTAATCTCAAGGGGATGTTTATGAAAAAGACTGACAAGACCAAACCTGCTACCGTTTCCAGCCGCGACCAGCGCACCCCGCGTACGGTGACCTTTACCGTACCGGCTGTTCCACGTCCCAATCTCCAACACAATCACCTCAAATACGGCGCGCTGGCGCTGGCATTCGTCGCTGTCGCGGTACTGAGTGGCTTCGGCGGTGCGGCGCTCGAAGACCACAGCCAAAATACCGGCTTAATCGGTACCAGCCTGAGTAACCAAAAGAAAATCGTGACCAGCCAGAGCCAGCTGATCAGCCAGATCGCCAAGACTGTCGGGCCGAGCGTCGTCAGCGTGAATGTCAAAATTACCTCGGAGAGTAGCGGTGGCTTCGGCCTGTTTGGTTTTTCGCAGCCTGAGCAGGAGCAGGCGGCCGGGACGGGGATTATCCTGTCGTCCAAAGGCCTGATTATGACCAACCGCCACGTGGTGCCCGCCGGTACCACCAACGTCAGTGTGACGCTCAGCGACGGCACCGAGCTCAAGGACGTGACGGTTATCGGCCGCACCAGTAGCAGTGACACGCTCGACGTAGCCTTCCTGCAGGTTAACAATCTGGAAGGTCACAGCCTGACACCCGCGGTGATCGGCGACTCTAGCAAGGTCCAGGTCGGTGATGATGTAGTTGCAATCGGCAACGCGTTAGGTCAGTTTCAGAACACTGTAACCAGCGGCATTATTTCGGGCTACGGCCGTTCTGTCCAGGCCGGGTCTTCGGATGCTTCCAGTAATGACTCGGAGAACCTCGACGACCTGTTCCAGACCGACGCCGCCATCAATGAAGGCAATTCAGGCGGACCGCTCACCAACCTCAACGGCCAGGTGATCGGCATTAATACCGCCATTGCCGGCGGAGCACAGAGTATTGGTTTCGCCATTCCTATAAATGACGTCCGAGGTCTGATCGAGCAAGTCCTGAAGAGCGGCAAGTTCAGCCGCCCATACCTCGGTGTCCGCTACATCCCGCTGACTGCCGACGTCGCCAACGAGTACGACCTCAAAGTCCAGAACGGTGCCTACATCGCGCCAAGCAGCGATCCGACCACGGCGCCATCAATTGTACCCGGCAGCCCGGCAGAATCCGCCGGCCTGCAGGAGCGCGATATCATCACCGAACTTGACGGTACCAAAATTGATTCCAGCCACTCACTGACCAGCCTGCTCGACCAGCACCAGCCCGGCGACAAGGTCACTCTGACCATCATCCGCGATGGTGATAGCAAGCAAGTCGACGTCACGCTCGGCGCCGCTCCGACCGACTCATCACAAAATTAGTTCGCCGGCTCAAATCCACTGCCGACCCACAATTTGTGTACGGTTTCAGCCTGCACTTGAACTATTGCGTAGCTCGAAAAACCTGGATGAAATCTTCGGTTTGAGCCATTGTATAGCCGGCTGCATGGGCCAGCGAAGCAAGTACCGCATGCTGCTCCGGTAAAGACTCGCACAAAATAAACAACGGTCGTTTTTGTAACTTCGCAATCTGTTCAAATAGTCTCCGGTACAAGACGAGCCCATCCGGGCCCGCGAACAGCGCCAGTTTTGGTTCATGGGTTGCGGCCTGGTTGATTTCATATTCATCTGGTACATATGGCAGGTTGCAGAGTATGACATCATAGTCGCGGGGTGCATTACTCAGCAGGTCTGATTGATACGCTTGCAAGCCTGTTGCGCGCAAAACAACATTCGTTTTGCTGATCTCAATCGCTGCCTCATCGATCTCAAGTAGATCAACCTGCGCACCGGGTAGCTCCAGTGCAGCCGTAATGCCCAGCGCGCCACTACCTGAACCAATGTCTGCAATCATTGGCTCTTCCGGCAAGTCAGGCAGGCCTTTAAGCAGCTCGATCATGGCTTCCGATTCGGGTCGGGGCACGAGAACGGCCGGCGACACTTTGAACACCCGGCCATAAAATTCAGCCTGTCCGCGGATGTATGCCAGCGGTTCGTGCGTGGCCCTTCGGTTGAGTAACTTTTGGAGATGATTCACGGCTGCGTCGCTCAGCTCGGCCTGCGGCTCGCTCAAAGCCTTAGCCCGATCGATGCGCGCCACGTCCTCCAGCAGCACCAGGCAATCCAGCCGCGCAGTCGTAATAGACTTGCTCTGCAAATACTGCGTCGCCGTCTTCAGCCAATAGCCAACCGTCATATTATTCGGCGCTTAGCAGTTCGTGTTCGGCGTTCAGCAGCGCTTCGATCAAGTCGTCGATGTCGCCGGCCAGGGCGCCAGGGATGTTACTGCGCGAGTAGCCGATGCGGTGGTCGGTGATGCGGTCCTGCGGGAAGTTGTAGGTGCGAATTTTTTCGGAGCGGTCGCCGGAGCCGATCAGTTTTTGGCGAGCGGCGGACTGAGCTGCCATTTCTTCGTCGATCTTGGCCTGCAGCAGGCGCGAACGCAGGACGCTCATGGCTTTGAGCTTGTTCTTGATCTGCGACTTTTCGTCCTGGTTGGTGACGACCAGGCCGGACGGGATGTGGGTGATACGCACGGCCGAGTCGGTAGTATTCACGGACTGGCCGCCGTGGCCGCCGGAGCGGTAGACGTCGATGCGCAAGTCCTGGTCGCGGATCTCGATGTCTGATTCTTCGGCTTCGGGCAGGACAGCGACGGTGGTCGTCGAAGTGTGGATGCGGCCTTGGGATTCAGTGACGGGCACGCGCTGGACGCGGTGCACGCCGGCTTCGAACTTCAGGTATTTGTAGGCGTCGACGCCGTGGACCATGAAGCTGATTTCCTTGAAGCCGCCGACTTCGTTTGGCGCTTCGCTGAGTAGTTCGATCTTGAAATTGTGGGCTTCTGCCCAGCGCGAGTACATGCGGTACAGTTCGCCGGCGAACAGGGAAGACTCGTCACCGCCGGCGGCGGCCCGGATCTCAATGATCACGTCGCGCTCATTATTTGGATCCTGTGGTGTCAGAGCTGCAATCAAATCAGCTTCAGTTTTCTCCAGGTCAGGTCGCAGGTAGCTCAATTCGCCCTCAGCCATTTCGGTGAAGTCGGAGTTATTGGCATATTCCTCTAGCATTGCTTCAGCTTCGGCAATATCGTGGAGGATCTTGGCTTTTTTGTCGAACAGCTCAACCAGAGCTGCGACATCGGAGCGGCGCTTGGCGAGTTTCGGGTATTTCGGGTCACTATAAATCGCCGGATCCTGCAGTTGCTGGTCCAGCTCGACAAGTTCGGCCCGTAATTGTGACTCTTTATTATCCATCGGTGATAAGTATAACAGATTGAGCCTTCGGTGATTTCTTTTCTGTTTATGGCAGCTCCGCTAAGCCATCACGCCCGCATCCGGGCTGGGTGTGGGCCATCGGCCGCTATACCCCGTATTACTTTCTGGGCATTTCAGGAATAGGCAATTTAAATCGCCTATTCCTATTTTCGCTGAATACTTCAATGTGACAGATATGCCCTATTAAGTTTTCAGATAAGAGGATTTAGCGTTAAAAAACGCTAAATCCTGAAACACCAACGAAACGATAGTAATGGTTGCGCAGCCGATGGCCGGGGCGAAGCGCGAAAAAAGACATCTAGCCTTAGCGGAGCCCGATTAATCAGCAAAAAGGGATCCGCAGTATTAAGGCACAAGCTTATTGACATAGAAGCAATAGCGTGATAATATAATAGAGATTTCGAAAGAAATTACGAGGGTTTACTGCTCAGCAATGAGCGGCGAACCCTCTTTTTTATTTCGAGAGAGACTAAGTAACTAACACCATAGGAGCCTCACACCATGGCAGGTACCAAAGCAGGCGGCAAAGCCGCAGCAGCAACCAACAAAGCTAAGTACGGCGATAACTTCTACGCTACTATCGGCGCCAAGGGCGGTAAGCTCGGCAAGACCGGTGGTTTCTTCGCCAACCGCGAACTGGCTCGTGCAGCCGGTGCCAAGGGTGGCCGCATTAGCCGCCGTGGCACTACTAAGAAAACTGTTTAAGTTTTCGATAGGTTCGAGTAAAGCGATCAGCCGACACTCGCCACACCGTGTGACAATTATGACACCGGTAATGGCGAAGGTCGGCTGTTTGCATACATTGGGTGCTGCAGGTCGGACACAACGAGCGCTGGTAGAGCCAGTCGCGGTAGGTGTCGAGACAGTCCTGGATGTGGTCCTCATCGAGCGCTACATCGAACTCATCTGCTAGAGCGCGGGCTCGTTCCCAGGCGGCAATTTCCATTTGTAGTAGCTCATAATCGGCCTGCCAGGTACGATGGTCGAGCAGGGCGTGCCCGGTCTCATGTAACAGCGACCAGCTGCCCTTAGGCTCAGGTGCTTTGGGGTCATAAAACACTTCGCGGGTTTCGGGCGACCAGCAGAACTGCGTTCCAACCGAATACGTAACTTCCGGGAACGCAGTTGCCAGTTTCTTACGCAGCGCCTGCATGCTGCCTGACCAGGTCATATGCGCCATACACCACAGCCTCTTCGGGGCGCCGGGCTTCAATAATGGGTGGCATCGGAATCGATTGGGGATGCAGGCTCTCGATCCAGGCATCGAGATACTGCTGATAGCGGTGAAGCTGCGCGCCGGCGCCTCCACCGAGAATAACAACATCAGGCGTCAATGCCATGCAACAGTTAATGATGCCGGCCGCGAGCGGCTCGGTTGCAGCTTTCCAGATTTCAGGATCTTCGATTTCATCGGCTCGCTGTCCAAATTTTTCGACGATCGCTTTACCTGAAGCCAATTGCTCCCAGGTCAGGTAGCTACCGTCCGGTTGCTTATAAATCATATGACCGATTTCGGCGTTGATGGTCGGTTGCTCGATGTAGCCGCCATTGACGATAACACCGCCGATGCCGGTGCTGACAGTAACGTACAGTGCCCGGTGATACTTATCTTTTACCAAAATCGCTTCGCCCAGCCCGGCCAGATTGGCGTCATTTTCGATCAGCAGTTTGCAACCCACGACCTCGCTCAAATCCTTGGCGACAGGGCGCTGCCCCCATTGCAGGTTGCCGCCGGACCACAGGCTGATGCCGCGTTCGCGGTCCTGGCTTCCAGGCATGCCGATGGCACCCATTTTGAACTCATGGGTTTTGAAACTGGCGACATTAGTGCGAACAGCTTCCAAAAAGTCTTCATACTGCGGAGGTGAAGGGAATTTCACTTCTTCAGTCAGCTGACCGTTTTCGTCGAACGCGGCAATCAGAGTTTTTGTGCCGCCGATATCAATTCCCAAATACATACCGCAATTGTAGCAGTTTTAGGCGCGAATCGCATGGTAGTTTCGGATGCTTTACTAACAGATACAGATCAGATATAATAAGAGACAATCTTTCATACAAACTTTAAGATCCGAACTCGATACCTCACGTATTAAGCTCCGACCGGCGAGAGAGTGTGCGAGAAATACACTACAAGGAGGCATAGGGATATGTCTAAAACACTTACTATGGACGAGTTGCTAGCAGGTAGCGACATCGCCATGCTCCAAGCTGGCGAAGTGGTCGAAGGTACTGTTACCTCGATCAAAAAGAATGAAGTCTGGATTGATCTGGGCGCGAAAGGTGTCGGCGTTGTCCTGCGTCGCGAGATTGGCCATGGCCAGGCTCTCGAAGTTGGTCAGACCGTTACCGTCAGCGTGATCGATCCGGAAATGGAGGAGGGCCACGCCCTACTCAGTATGAAACGGGCCGTCAAGGACCGTGGTTGGGACGAACTGCAACGCATGTTCGAGGCTAACGAAATCGTCGAAGTGGTTGCGTATGACGCAAACCGCGGTGGTCTCTTGGTCGAACTGGAAGGTATCCGCGGATTCTTGCCGGTCTCACAGCTGGCTGCCGGCCACTACCCACGCGTTTCAGGCGCTGACAAGGACGAGATCTTGCAGAAGCTGAACGCGCTGACGAATCAGCCACTGCGCGTCCGCGTACTGGACGTCAGTCGCCGCGACAACAAGCTGATCTTCTCCGAGAAGGAAGCCGTCAAGGATGACATGCAGGCCCGCTTCAGCGAGCTGAAGGTTGGTGATGAAGTGGAAGGCGTCGTAACCGGCGTTATCGACTTCGGTGCATTCGTCAATGTTGACGGAATCGAAGGCCTGATCCACATCAGCGAAATCAGCTGGGAACGCGTCGACAACCCACGTAACTACGTCAAGGTAGGCGAAACTGTCAAAGCCAAGATCATCGCTATCGACCGCGATCGTCTGAGCCTCAGCCTGAAGCAGATGTCGGAAGACCCATGGCTTTCCGAGGTCAAGAATTTCAAAAAGGGTGATGTTGTCGAAGGTAAAGTTACGCGCATTACGCCATTTGGCGCATTCGTGCAGCTGAGCCCAAGCGTCGAAGCTCTAGTCCACGTCAGCGAAATGTCTGACGACGAGACGGTTGATCCGGAACAGCTGTTCCAGCTCAACGAAAAGAAGCAGTTCAAGGTCCTCGATATTGACACCGAGAACCGCAAGATCGCCCTCAGTCTCAAAGACGCCAAGAAATAAAGAAAGGATAAGCAGTCGCTTATGACAGATCAACCAGTGCAAGCAACTGAATCGACTATTGAAATAGAAGATATGATCACGGTCGGCACCCTGGCCGAGCGACTGCTTATACCTGCCTCCCGCCTGATCGGCGAACTTATGAAAAACGGTGTATTCGCCACCATCAACGAGCGCATCGATTTCGATACGGCGACAATCATCGTTGAAGAACTCGACCTGGGCGTCAAACTGGTCAAAAAAACTGCTGCCGAGCCGGCCGCCGTCGTCCGCGAAAAGCCGACCAACTCGGCGAATGCCACCGAGCGACCACCGGTCGTGGCTGTCATGGGGCATGTCGATCACGGCAAAACCTCGCTATTGGACGCGATCCGTGGCGCCGAAGTCGCTAAGGGCGAAGCAGGCGGTATCACCCAGCACATTTCGGCCTACCAGGTAGATCACAATGGCCGCGTGATTACATTTTTGGACACGCCAGGCCACGAAGCCTTTGCTGCGATTCGCGAGCACGGTGCAGTGCTGACTGACATCGTTATCATCGTCGTTGCCGCTGATGATGGCATTAAGCCACAGACCATCGAAGCGATTCGCTTTGCCCGCAAGGCCGGCGTCAAAATCGTCGTCGCCGCCAACAAAATGGATAAAGAGGGTGCAGACATCAACCGCTTGAAACAACAGCTTAGCGAACACGACCTGCTGACTGAAGAGTGGGGTGGTGACACCATCGTCGTGCCCGTATCCGCCAAGACCAAGGAAGGCATCCCAGCGCTGTTGGACATGATCCTACTGGTCACCGACGTTGAGGAACTCAAAGCTGACACCGATGGTCCAGCCCGCGGCCTGATTATCGAAGCGCACGTTGAGCAGGGACGTGGTGCCGTGGCCCACGCCCTGATCGAAACCGGTACCCTGAAGCCTGGCCAGTTTATCGTCGCCGGCAGCAGTTATGCCAAAGTCCGCAACCTCGAAACCACCGACGGCAAAGCCATCAAGCAGGGAACACCTTCAATGCCGGTTGCTATTACTGGTTTCAAGACGCTCCCGGAATTCGGTGATGAATTCCGCGTCGTCAAAAATGAAAAAGAAGCCCGCGCCATCACCGAAGCAGTGGCAACTGAAAAGTCTTCCTCAGGTGGGCACATGGAGATCGGCTCCTCAGAACTGATCCGTATGATCAACCGCAACAATGAAGTATCTGAATTCAATGTGATCATCAAGGCTGATGTCCAGGGCTCTCTGACCTCTGTTGTCGACAGCCTCAAAGCGCTTGATACCGCAGAAGTAGCCGTCCGCATCGTCGGTTCAGGGGTCGGTGCCATCTCCGAAAACGACCTGTACCTGGCACACACCTCGAACGCCGTCGTCTACGGCTTCAACGTCGACTTGCCATCAAGCGGTCGGCAGCAGGCCAGCCGTGATAAAGTCCATGTCCGCCTCTACAAAGTTATCTACGAACTGATCGACGACGCTAAGCTCGAACTGACCAAGCTCCTGAAGCCAGAAATTGTCGAAACCGAGCTCGGCCGCCTGGTCGTAAAGGGCATTTTCAACACCACCAAGACCCAGGTTATTGCCGGCGGTGAAGTCACCAAGGGCAAACTGACCGTCCCGGCTCTGGCCCGCGTCAGCCGCGACAAGGAAGTCCTCGGCGAAGTTGAAGTCACCAACCTGAAGCGCGGCCCGGCCGACACCAAAGAAGTTTTCGAAGGTGAAATGTGCGGTCTCAGCTTCACGACAACCAAGCGCATCGACCTGATGGAAGGCGACCACATCGACTTCTTCTCCCGTGAGGCGGTCTCACGCAGCCTCTAATGGTACAATACGAGTATGCTGAAGATAGATAACAACCTCCTCGTAGACCTCGGCCTGGCAGCGCTGCCAGACGCCGAAAAGAACAGCTTACTGAAGCACATTTACGAAACCCTCGAAATGCGCGTCGGTATGCGCCTGGCCGACCAGATGACCAACCAGCAGCTCGACGAATTCGAACAATACTTCGAAGCCAAAGACGACGCCGGCGCTTTCAAATGGCTCGAAACCAACTTTCCGAACTACAAGGACATCGTCCAAGAGGAATTCGACAAGCTCCGCGCCGAAATCCAGCAGTCCGCCGCCCAGATCCTGGCCGCCTCCCAGGCTGCCGCTCCGACAGCTGTAAACGCACCCGCGCCCACCGGCTACCAACCAGCGCAGGCGCCCGCACCGGCCCAACCATACACCGCTCCGCCACAGCCCCAATATCAGCAGCCAGCTCCGCAACCACAAGCTTATCCGCAACCGCTGCCCACCGCCGACCCGTACCAGCAGTCGCAGTATCCGCAGCAGCAACCGCCGGCTGGCCCCAGTCAGTTCTAAGCATTAATCCCAATGCTGTTTATGGCAGCTCTGCTAAGCCTCCGTTTGCTTTAAGGCGCGGCCCCGGCCATCGGCCGACATACCCCCACCTCGTCTTCTAGGCATTTAGGAATTGACGATTTAAATCGTCAATTCTATATATGCAACTTTTTAGTTGGATAGTGAGAAAGTTCTCAAATGGTATAGGTAGGGTTTCACTAGTTTCAAAATAGGCGATTTAAATCGCCTATTTTTGCATGCGCAAAAACCAAGCATACAAGGGTATCTCGGCCGATGGCCGAGGTGAGCCCGGAAGTGGGCACAATATATTAGCGGAGCCTGATTAAACAGAAAACCGCCCCGGGAGGGGCGGCTCACACAGACGCAAAAAGGCGACTACTATTCTTCGGAATCGTCAGACTTAGCAGCCTTGGCAGCAGCACGAGCAGACTGCTTCTTGGCAGCAGCGGCACGCTTGTCCTTGGCGGCAGCACCGGCAGCGGCGCGGGCCTTGAACTTGTCGACACGGCCTTCGAGGTCGAGAACGCGCTCTTCACCGGTGTAGTAGGGGTGGGAGAAGCTGGTGATGTGAACTTTGACGAGCGGGTAGTCATTGCCGTCTTCCCACTTAGTTGTTTCTTCGGTTGCGACAGTTGAACGGGTCAGGATACGCTGGCCGTTATTTAGGTCTTCGAAAACGACCAAACGGTAGTTCGAAGGGTGCAGATCTTTCTTCATAAGGGTTCCTCGTGCTCAATTTAGTTGGCTGGTTAGCGGTGAGCGACGCCGCAGTCAGCATGTGAACTCAATCCGGACTAGTATACACCTCTGTTAGTCATCGGTCAACCGCTCGTTACTTGTAACAGAGAGCCGTATCTGTTACAATTAGCGGGTTAATTAGTAAGCAGGTCGGGGAATCAATCCTCCTGAATGACGCATTGGGCAGCAGCTCAAAACCGATCAAACAGGCTCCCGGTCGAAGAGAAAGGACTCACATTATGGCGACTGACGTCGACATCAAACAACTATTAGAAGCAGGCGCCCACTTTGGTCACAAGACTGAACGCTGGCACCCTAAAATGGCGCCTTACATCCACAGCAAGCGTGGCGGCACCCACATCATTGACCTGACCAAAACGGTTGAGGGTCTGGAGCGCGCGCTTAGCTTCCTGGAAGACACCGCAGCCAAGAACAAGCAGATCCTGCTGGTTGGCACCAAGCGCCAGAGTCAGGAAATCGTTGAGAAACTGGCGGCTGACACCAATATGCCATTTGTAACCAACCGTTGGCTCGGCGGCATGCTGACCAACTGGAACACTATTAGCGGTCGTATCAAGCATGTCAAAGACCTGGAAGCCCGCATGGCAACCGGTGAACTGGCCAACAAATACAACAAGCTGGAAGTCCAGCGTTTCCAGGAAGAAATCGAAGCCATGAACCTCCTCTACGGTGGTATCAAGGAAATGAACGGCCGCCCCGGCGCTGTCTTCGTCTTCGACATCGTTCACGACGCCAATGCCGTCCGTGAAGCCACCAAGCTCGGTGCGCCAATTGTCGCCCTAGTCGACACTAATGCCAACCCAAGCCTGGTAACCTACCCGATCCCATCCAACGACGACGCCATCAAAACCATTCAGCTGATGGCTGACTACGTCCAGAAGGCAATTGACGCCGGCAAGGCCAAGGCAGCCAAGAACGCCCCTGCACCTGACAAAGACGAGACCGCCACTGGCGAAGCTATCGTCCTCAACTAGTTCTTTTTGTCCCTAAAACATACGTAAACAGGAGATCTCTCTATGGCAGTAGATATTGATACTATTAAGCGCCTCAAAGAACTAACTGGTGTTGGCCTGACTGACGCCAAAAAAGCCCTCGAAGAAGCTAACGGTGACTTCGACAAAGCCCTCGAAGAAATGCGCAAGAAGGGCCTGACTAAAGCTGAAAAGCGTGGTGAGAAAGAAGCCCGTGAAGGCCTGATCGGCAGCTATAACCACGACGGCCGCATCGCTGTATTGGTCGAAGTGAACTGCGAAACCGACTTCGTCGCCCGCGGTGAAATCTTCGGCGCCCTCGTCAAAGACGTCGCCATGCACATTGCCGCCACCAGCCCGTTGTACGTTAGTGCTGATGACATCCCAGCCGAAGACCGCGACAAGGCCAAGGCCGAATTCGTCGAGAAAGCCAAGAACGAAGGCAAGCCCGCCGACATGCTCGACAAGATCGTTGACGGCCAGCTCCAGAAGTACTTCGCTGAGCGTTGCCTGATGGACCAGCCATACGTCAAAAACCCTGACGTCACCGTCGCAGAATACGTCAAATCCCAAGCTGCGCTGATGAACGAAAACGTGGTCGTCCGCCGCTTTGCGCGCCTCGCCCTCGGCGAAGTCGACGCCTAAGTCACTAGGAGGATTTGCTATGTCCGAATCTACCGCTACCGGCAACCAAGCCGCTCTATGTGAGACCTGTCCGATCCGTGACATCATGCCCTTCGACCCGCGGCAATATGCTGCGGAGTGCGTATCCAAGTATGCGTACTACTCGCAGCTACAGCGGGAAGGGCTGGGCCGCAGTGTCGTCGCCCATGAACTCGAAAAAGATTTCCTGCGCGAAGACGTCCGGGCACCGATCATGGACTGCATCAACAACCAGCAGGCCGATGGCTGTTTTAATTCCCAGTAACAGGCTAGAATAGAACTATGAATCCATCACAAGTTATTTCAGACGCCCAAACTAAGTTTAATCAGGCTGTAGAGCACTTCCAGAATGACCTGAAAAGCCTGCGCACCGGCCGCGCCAATGCCGCCATGCTCGATGGCGTGATGGTTGAGGCTTACGGCACGATGATGCCGCTGAACCAGACCGCTACGATCACTGTGCCTGAAGCCCAGCTGCTGCAGGTGTCGCCGTTCGATCCGTCGAACATCCAGGCGATCAGTGCTGCCATCCGCAACAACCAGCAGCTCGGTCTCAACCCATCTGATGACGGCCGCGTCGTGCGTGTGCCAATCCCGGCACTGACCGAGGAACGCCGGCGCGATCTGGCCAAGCAGGTCGGTACCAAGCTCGAAGATTGCATGGTGCGACTGCGCGGCGTCCGTCATGATGCCATGGATGCCATTGGTAAAGCCAAGAAGGACAAAGAGATTGGTGAAGATGACGCCAAACGCTTCGAGAAGCAGATTGATGACGCTATAAATACTGCTCGTTCGGCGGCTGATATCTCGGCCAAGGCCAAAGAAACAGAAATAATGACCCTGTAGGGTCATTATCAGCTTGCTTTCAGCAATTCTGGTACACTAGATGGTAATGTCTATTCTATTGTTGATCGTTGGCCTGGTGCTGTTTATTAGTTTGGTGGTCGTGCACGAGTACGGGCACTTCATCATGGCTCGGCGCGGTGGTGTCGAGGTCGAAGAATTCGGCATCTTTTTCCCTCCACGACTCTATAAGCGCAAGACTAAGGGTGGCTGGAATTTCACCATCAACCTGATCCCGCTCGGTGGTTTTGTAAAGCTCAAGGGCGAGCACGATACTGATACGGAACCCGGGAGTTATGGCGCGGCAAGTTTGAGCCGAAAAACCAAGATCATGGCCGCCGGTGTTGTTATGAACCTGATCACAGCACTGGTGTTGTTCACGATAGTCGCTCTCATTGGTATGCCGAAGCTCATACCCAATCAATTTAGTGTTAAGGGCGATACCCAGTTGGTGAGCCAAAAAGTACTCGTTACACAAGTGATCGACGGATCGCCAGCAGCTAAAGCCGGGCTCAAAACGGGAGATGCAGTGCTTTCGATCCGTCAGCCCGGCTTCAGCCCGGTGACGGTGACGGATGCGAACAGCTTACCTGGAATTACGAGGAACTTTGCTGGCAAAACAGTAGTTTTGACATACGAGCGTGCAGGCCATATTCAGGATGTGCGATTGACGCTGGTATCTCCGGCTGAGATCGCTAAAAGCTTGAAAACTAAAAATCCTAAAGGCGCGCTTGGATTGAGCGAACCAGCTGATCTGACTGTAACCCGAGCTACGTGGTCGGCGCCGATTGTGGCGGTTGGTGTGAGCGCTCAGCTGACATCACTGACATTCCAAGGACTCGGTCATGCGCTGAATGGGCTTGGCGGCATTTTCGCAGGCACAGCAACGGGCAATCATGCCGCTCGCGAGCATGCGCAGACAAAAGCAGCAAGCCAGGTATCTGGGCCGGTAGGCATCTTCTTGTTACTTAAAACAAGCAGCGTGCTGGGCTACAAATTCATGCTGATGATCATCGCCTACATTTCGCTGACACTGGCAATCATGAACATTCTGCCAATTCCGGCGCTTGACGGTGGCCGGCTGTGGATCACGTTGGTGGCGAGGGCGCTGAAGCATCCGCTCAGTCCCGAGCGTGAAGAGCAGGTCAGCTTGGCCGGCTTCGTCATCCTAATGTCGCTGATTATTTTGATTACCATTGTCGATGTCAGACGCTTCTTCTAGCCCGGTAGTCCAGCCCAAACCGCAGCCGGTGCCGTGGAATCCGTGGCTCGGCATGCTGTTCATTATCGGTATTTTTTATGGCTCGCAGTTTCTGGCGGGCATTATGCTTTCACTGATTCCTCTCTTCACTGGGTGGAGCGAAAAACAAACCAACACCTGGTTCGACGCCAACAGTATTCTGTTGCAGTTCGCTGTCATCCTGTTGTCGACGGTTTTCACGCTACTTATAACGCGCTGGTTCCTGAAGCTGTACAAACTTGATTTTGGCTTCCTGGGGCTCAAAAAACCGAAGTGGTACGAGCCGCTATTGGGGTTGGGCATGGTGCCAGCCTACTACATTGTGTTTGGTATGGTGGTCGCGATCGTCAGCCATTTCGTACCCAGTTTCAACGTGTCTCAGAAGCAGGAGATCGGCTTCGATGATGTCGCCGGTCAGACCGAGATGATCGTGACGTTTGTCAGCCTGGTTATCCTGGCGCCGCTACTCGAGGAGATTGTCTTTCGTGGCTTCATCTACAAGACGCTCAGGACGCCATTTGCAATTCCGGTGGCCGCAGTCGTGACATCACTCTTGTTCGGAGCAGGGCATTTGCTCGAGGGTGGCTCGGACGGGCTGCTGTATGTGGGGGCGTTGCAAACGTTCATTCTTAGTCTGTTCCTGGTCGGTCTGCGCCAGAAAACGCACAACCTCTGGCCAGGCATCACGCTGCACGCCAGCAACAATCTGATCGCCTTCCTGGCACTCTACGTTTTCCACACCGCCTAAGATACGCTACACTTAAGAGCATGAAATCATCCCAGTTATTTACCCGTACTTCCAAGACGCTGCCAGCCGACGAAACGGCACGCAACGCCCAGCTACTGATCCAGGCCGGCTTCATCCACAAGGAAATGGCCGGTGTCTACGCCTATCTGCCGCTCGGCAAGCGCGTGCTCGACAACATCGCGCAGATCGTCCGCGAGGAAATGAACGCCGTTGGCGGTCAGGAACTGCAGATGACTACACTGCAGCCACGTGAAATCTGGGAAGAAACCAACCGCTGGGATGACGCAGTCATCGACAACTGGTTCAAGACCAAGCTCAAAAACGGCACTGAGCTCGGTGTCGGTCTAACCCACGAAGAGCCGATCGTCGATGCCCTGAAAGACTTCGTGAACTCGTATAAGGATCTGCCAGTGATGGTCTACCAGATCGGTCCCAAGTTCCGCAACGAGCTGCGCGCTAAGTCAGGCCTGCTACGTGGCCGTGAATTCACTATGAAGGACATGTATTCCTTTGCGCGGACTCAAGCAGAGCACGACGAACTATACGAGAAGGTCGCTGAAGCTTACATGCGGGTGTACGAGCGCCTTGGCCTCGGTGATGTCACCTACCGCACTTACGCCGACGGCGGATATTTTACGACTAAATTCAGCGATGAGTACCAGACAGTCAGCCCGATCGGTGAGGACACCATTTACATCCATGATGGCAAGCGGGTCGCGCTCAACGAAGAGATTTTAACAGATGAAAACCTCGAAAAACTGGGCATCAAGCGCGATGAACTACGCCAGGAAAAAGGGGTTGAAGTTGGCAATATCTTCCCGCTCGAAAGTAAGTACTCCGACGCCCTCAATATGTATTTCACGGACGAGAATGGTCAGCAACAATCGATCATTATGGGTTGTTACGGCATCGGCGTGTCACGGCTGGTCGGTATGATCGCCGAGCACTTTGCTGACGCCCGCGGGCTGGTCTGGCCAGCTGCGATTGCACCGGCACAGGTCTACTTGGCACGCCTCGGCGATGACGCTGCTGTGGTTGCCGAGGCTAACAAACTCTACGACGAACTGATGGGACAGGGAATCGAAGTGCTCTATGACGACCGCGACGCCCGCCCGGGCGAGAAGTTCGCCGATGCTGATCTGATCGGACTGCCACACCGCGTGGTAATTAGCCCTAAGACGGTTGGAGGTGGATTTTACGAGTATAAAGCCCGCACCGCAACAGAGGCCGAACAGCTCACCGGCGATGATTTACGAAAAAAGCTAGGAATTTCGGTCTAGTCGTTGCTATAATAGGCGCAACTTCATCCATCGGCTCTCGAGGTAGCACCCCTGAGGCCTGACAATGAGACTATCACTGAGGGAGATACATGAGAAAACTATTCAGACTAACACAAGCCGGGGTGGACGAACTAAAAGCTGAGAAAGAAGCCGCCATCGCGCGCCGCATCGACATAGCTGATGCCATCCGCACGGCCCGCGAACTCGGTGACCTGTCTGAGAACGCCGAATACCAGTCAGCTCGCGCCGACCAGGAGCGCAACGACGCCCGCATCGCCGAAATCGACGGCATCCTGCAAAACGTTGAGATTATCCAGAAACCGGCCGGTGGCGCCAAAGGCAAAGTCCAGCTCGGTTCGACCGTAACGCTGAAGAGTGGTAGTAAATCCAAAGAGTTTCAGGTTGTTGGCACCGTTGAAGCCGACCCCCTGAACGGCAAAATCTCCGATGAATCACCAATCGGCCAGGCCCTGATCGGCAAAAAAGTCGGTGACGAAGTCGAGATCAAGACTCCGGCTGAAACCGCCAAGTACAAAATCGCCGCCATCTCCTAGATAACAGGGGTGGATAAAGCATCGTCTTTCCGCTATACTGGGCGGAGTTATGCAATGGTTAAACCAAATTGCCGATGATCTGATCGCCCGCCACCCTGAGGGCGAGATTCTGATTGAGTCCGGTGGTTCGCCGAGTGGCACCCATCACATCGGCCATATGCGCGAATTTGCGACCGCCGATGCCATCATGCTCGAACTCCGCCGCCGCGGCCGTGAGGCGCGCCATATTTACTTCGCCGACGATCTCGATGCTTTCCGTAAGGTACCGGTTGATATCCCTGAAGACTTTTCTCAATACCTCGGCATGCCGCTCTGCGACGTGCCATCACCAGACGGCACCGAAGGGCAATCGTACGCTGATTATTTCCTGTCACAACTCGAGCGGGCTACGGCTTCGCTCGGTATCGAAGTCGAGTTTATCCGTTCGCACACCAAATACCGCAGCGGCTTCATGGTACCGGCCATCGAACGTAGCCTGGAACACATTCTGGAAGCCCGCCATGCCCTGGAAACCATTTCTGGGCGGCAACTCGATGAACACTGGACACCGATTCAGATTCTGGAGCAGGGACGGCTCAAAAACCGTCAGTTCGTCAGCCTCGACAAAGACGCCAAAACCATCCGCTACATCGATAAAGACGGTGTCGAGCAGGAAGCCCACTACGACAAAGGTGAAGTGAAGCTCGACTGGCGTCTCGACTGGCCCGGTCGCTGGTGGCTTCTGGGTGTGAACTGTGAACCATCCGGCCGTGATCACATGACCAAAGGCAGCTCCTACGACACTGGCGTGCAGATTATGAAAGACGTTTACGAAGGCGAAGCGCCGTACGCCGTCGCCTATGATTTCATCAACATGGTTGGTGACACTAAAAAGATGAGCGCCAGTAAAGGCACCGGCCTTGACGCCGAAGAGGGCTCGACTATCATGCCGCCCGAAGTCGTCCGCTACTTCATCCTGCGTTCGGCACCACTGAAACGCCTGTATTTTGACCCCGTTACCGGCGTCGTCCAGCTGATGGACGAGTTTGCCGCCTTTGCCGCTCGTGAAGACCGCAATGAGTCAGAAGAACAGCTGCTGTACATCTGCACCCGCGGCATCGAACAAAAAACTGTCAGCCGCGTGCCATTCTCGCTGCTGGTCGCCAGCTATCAGGCAGCCCTGAAAGACGTCGATTTGACCCTGCAGATCATTGGGCGCACCGAGTATGCCGCTGTTGCCACCGAGGACGCGGATATCATCCGTGCCGAGCTGAAATTCATTGACGCCTGGCTTGCGAAACGCGCTCCCGAAGATGTCAAATTCGCGCTCCGCACCGACGTGGACGCCTCCGAATTTACTGAAAAGCAAACAGCCTTTATGGCAGCGCTGGCCGACAAGATCGCCACCGCCCCGGCTGACGCCGACGGCGCCTGGTTCCACAACGCCATCTACGAGCTCCGTGACGACGAAACTTCACCCAAGGATCTGTTCCAGACCTTGTACGCCGTGATCATCGGCAAAACCCAGGGACCGCGCGCCGGCTGGTTCCTGAGCATCCTGCCGCGCGACTGGCTGATCCAGCGCTTGCGTTTACAGGCGTAGCAGTATTACAATTGCCGTATTATGGTGCTTCCAGGTGAGACGTTCCCCTACAAACAGCTAACAGTAGAAGACAAAGCCTTCGTGACGTCGATGTGTGGTGGTGAGCCGGTCCGTGATCCGGCCCTGGTACGTAATTTTCTCTCTATGTCAGGCCTGCGAACACTCGGTATCGATAAACGCCTCATCCTCAATCAGATTGCCTGGGAAACCGCGAATACAATGGGCCATTCCGACCGGCCCAGCATGCAACAGATCAATCGCGGGTTTCTATTTTATGCGGGCGTATTCGCTGAGATTGGCCACGTCGACGAGGTTCCGTTTCATCGCGACGTCGTACACCGTATCGTTGATGCCGATGCGCGCAACCGGGCAATTGACGGGCTACAAAGGATTAGTGAAGAGGCGCCAAGTTTTACTGACCTGATGGCTGATATGAGACTTGGCCTGGAAAACGCACGCGACAATGACCTGTATACGTTCTCAGTGATAGGAGCAGGGGTCGCACACATGCTGTATACCGGCTCTATCGAACAAACATTTCTGGACGCCCAGAGCGGGCTATATGAAATGGAAACCGACCCTGAGCTAGCCGATCTGGCCGCAAAATTCGACGAAGCGTTTGGTTCGGAAACCTAGATAGCCATTACTATATAGTGTATAGTAATGGCTATGCTTGATATTACTGATGACCGATTCCAAGAGCTGATTGACCAGGCGCTGACTGAATTACCCGGTGAGCACGCCGCCAGTATCAAAAACATCGCCATCCTGTACGAAGATATACCCACGCCCGAGCAGCGTGAAAAGCTGGCGCTACGCCACGATCAGACACTACTAGGACTGTACGAAGGCACGCCCTTGCCACGTCGGCAGGGCATGACGCCATTATTCCCGGATCGCATTACCTTGTTTAAGCTGCCGCTGTGCGCCCGGGCGCTCAATGAAGCTACCCTCAAAGAAGATATCAAGCACACCCTATGGCACGAAATAGCCCATTATTACGGGCTGGATCATGACCAAATTGCCGCCAAAGAGTAAACTAATACCATAACGGAGGACTACAACATGAAAGCAATCTGGAACGACCAAGTTATCGCCGAAGCCGACAAAGACGACCTGATCTACATCGAACAAAACTGGTATTTCCCGCCAGCCAGCGTTCGTCAGGAGCTGCTACAGAAAAGCGACACGCCGTACACTTGCCCCTGGAAAGGCGTCTGCCAATACTTCAACGTCACCGACGGCGAAAAGACCAGCACCGATGTCGCCTGGAGCTACCCCGAACCCAAGCCGAGCTCACTCGACATCGTCAAGAAAGACTACGCCAACTACGTCGCTTTCTGGCGCGATGTCACAGTTACCGAATAATTAGAGTAGCTTGGCAGCGAATTTCTGCCGCAGTTTCTGGATTTTTGGATCGATCACGACCATGCAGTAGCCAGCTCCCGGGTTGTTATTGTAGTAGTTCTGCATGTACTCGTCGGCCGGCCAGAAAGCTTTCAGCGGTTGCAGTTCGGTGACGATCGGGTCGGGGTAGAGTGGAGCTGCGAAGTTCTGCATCATATCCTCGGCGATGGCTTTTTGGTCGGCGGAAGTATAGAAAATGACAGAGCGGTACAGGTCGCCGACGTCATTGCCTTGGCGGTTCAGCGTGGTGGGGTCGTGCATGACGAAGAATATCTCGAGGATTTCTTTGTAAGTAATGACCGAGGGATCAAAGGTGATCTGGACGACTTCGGCGTGGTGGGTGTCGCCCTCATACACCCGATCGGCTGTCGGGTGATCTATATCGCCGCCGCTGTAGCCCGAAACGACCGATTCGACACCGCGGATGCGCTGATAAAACGCCTCAAGACACCAGTAACATCCTCCACCGAGTACAGCGATTTCCATACTTTCTATTATACTGGACAGGTGACAATTATCTTTGATTTTGACGGTACGATCGCTGACAGCTATGACTTTGTGCTTGATTATCTGACCGAGCAGCTGGGACTGCCTTTCCTCGAGGGCACGGAGCGCACGGCGCTGCGGCATTTGTCGATGGCGGCGATGGCGCGCGAATTGGGTCACTCAGTGTGGCGTTTGCCCATGTTGTTTTGGCGTGGCCGGCGGGCAATGGTGCACATCATCGAGAAAGTCGAGCCGTTCGAGGGCATGGCCGAGGTAGTACGCAAACTGCACGCCGAGGGCCACGAGCTGTTCATGGTCAGCAGCAACAATCTGGCCAACCTGCACGCCTTTTTGCACCGCTACGAGCTGCACGAATATTTCCTGGAGATTTACGGCGGGGTAGGCGTGTTTGGTAAAGCGCCGGCGCTGCGAAAACTGATGCGGGCGAACAATCTGGATATCACTGATGCGGTGTATATCGGGGATGAGCAGCGCGATATCGAGGCAGCGCAGGCGATAGGGATGCGTTCGATCGCAGTGTTGTGGGGCTTTGCTAAGCCGCACGATTTGCGGGCGCTGAAGCCAACGGCCGTGGTCGAAACGCCGGAAGACATTATCAGAATTACAGAGGAGCTTTGATGGAATTAACAGAGGTGAAAATCAGTAAAATCGTCTATGGGGGGCAGGGACTTGGTGAACTGCCGGATGGCCGCAAGGTGTTCGTCTGGAATGCACTGCCGGGGGAAACGGTGCGGGTGCGGATTATTAAAGACAAGAAATCCTATGCCGAGGGTATCGCTGAAGAAATCGTGAAGCCGTCGAAGGCGCGGATTGAGCCGGAAGAGGAAAATTACCTTGCGACATCACCTTGGCAAATAGTCAACTGGCAGTCTGAAAATGAATACAAAAAAGATATAGTAACAGAACTTTTCCAACATGAAAAGGTTATGGTTCCGGAAATCCCGGCTGTCTTTCACGACGAGCGCCAATGGCACTACCGTAACAAAATGGAGTACACGTTCTGGGGCGATGAGGCCGGGCTGCATCTGGCACTGCACCAGCGCGGTAGCCATGGCAAGCAAATCGTTACTGGATCAAAGCTGGCAGTGCCAGAGCTCGACGCCGCAGCGAATGCCGTTGTCGAACAGCTCACCAAACTGAACGCCCGCGCTGGCGACTTGAAGACCATCATCGTCCGCGTCAACCAGAAGGGCGAAGCCGTCGCCGCGCTGTATACCAAACTCGAAAAGTTTGCCAAGCTGGAATTACCGTCTGAGCTGAAAGGCCTGCGCGTCTACCACTCTAACCCGCGCTCACCAGCGTCGGTGCCGACCAAATTGATCTACGAACTTGGCAGCACCTTACTAACTGACGAGCTGCTTGGCCAGACATTCTACTACGATGTCGACTCCTTCTTCCAGGTCAATCCGCCGTTGTTTGAGCAGGCCCTGCAAGCCATTAAAAACCATGTTACCGAGCCGTCGATAACAGATATGTACGCTGGTGTGGGCACCATTGGCCTGAGTGTCGCCAGCAGCTCGGTTGACCTCGTCGAGCTCGATCCGGCAACCGCCCATATGGCCGCCGAAAACGCCAGCCTCAGCCAGCTCAGCAGCGCCGTCATCGAAGCCAGCACCGAAAAAGCACTGGAGTACATCACTGCCGATAAGCCAGTAGTCTTCGACCCCCCGCGCGCCGGTCTGCACGACAAAGTCACCGAAAAAGTCCTGGAAGTCCTGCCGCCCAAAGTCATCTACCTCAGCTGCAACCCGGCCACCCACGCCCGCGACCTCGCCAGGTTACAAGAAATGTACAAGATCACCGACTTCCAGATCTTCAACTTCTTCCCACGCACCCCCCACATCGAAACCCTGGCTGTCCTCGAACTGCTACAATAAGAAGATGGCGAACAACTATTGGCGGGAGCGTTCATTACCGTACCAGCCGGGGCAGGTGGCGCCGTTCAAGGTGTCGCGCTCCAAAATCGAGCTATTCATGCAGTGCCCACGCTGCTTCTGGCTCGACGTGCGCAAAAAAATTACGCGCCCGAGCAGCCCGCCTTTCAACATCAATAAGACTATCGATGAACTATTCAAAAAAGAGTTCGACAGCTACCGCAAACAGGGCAAACCACATCCTTTAATGGTCGAGTTCAACGTCGAAGCCATACCGTTCGAGCATGAACAACTCGACGCCTGGCGCGATACCTTTACAGGGGTGATTGCTATTCACGAACCGACAAATCTGCATGTTTTCGGTGGCGTTGATGACCTGTGGGTAGCGCCGAACGGGCAAGTGATTGTGGTGGACTATAAAGCGACCTCCAAAGACAGGGAAGTCAGTATCGACAGTGACTGGCAGATCAGTTACAAGCGCCAGCTGGAAGTCTATCAGTGGCTGCTGCGGCAGAATGGCCTCGACGTCAGCGACACTGGCTACTTCGTCTATGCTAACGGCCGAATGGATCTCGACGGCTTCAATGACCGCGTCGAATTCCGCACCAAAGTTATTCCATATACCGGCTCCGACGCCTGGGTCGAACCGACGCTGGTCAAAATGAAAGCCTGCATGGACAACGACGACATGCCACCGATCGGCGACGACATCATGGGCGGCCCATGCTCATTTTGCTCTTACGCCCGCGCCCGCACCGAGCTCACCCTCAGTCATTTGAAGAAGTAGGGGCTGTCAGCGTTCGGATACTCCAGAACGATACCCAAATCAGGGACAATGGGAAGAGGATGAAAATGCTGGCTAGAATCAGGCCGACGTATTTGCCAGGGCCGACTTCCAGGCGATTGCAGCGGCGCACCACGATCCGGATGAGCGAAAACAGGGCGAGCAGGTAGGCGACTGAGATCATAATGATGACTGCTTCCTGACGGCCACTGAGGTTGTGCACGGTGTGGTGCTCCAGGAATGCCGAGGCGATGAAGCTGCCGCACAGCGAACTGACGACCACGAGCGCCGTGTATGTCCAGACCTCACGCCTGAATTCAGCGATAGCATCCGGCGTATTTGGCATTGAAGGATTCATATCATTACAGTACTACAATCCGGAGCAAAACATAGGCTATACTGGTCTCATGCTAGATATCCAGTTCATCCGCGACAATCCCGAGCTTGTGCAACGCAAATCTGAGGAGAAGGGCTACCGTGACGTTGACGTCCGGGCGTTGCTCGAGCTTGACGGCGAGCGCCGCACCCGTATTACTCAGATCGATGAGCTGCGTGCCCGCCGCAACTCGCTGGCAGCTGAGATGAAGTCACAGCACCCGAGTGACGAGCAGATTGCCGCCGGCAAGCAGCTCAAGGAAGAGCTAGGGCAGCTGGAACTCGACCTGGAGCGGATTGAGACTGACTACAAAGTGCGCTTGAATGGTATCCCGAACATGACATCTGATGACGTACCCCTGGGCGGGGAAGAAGACAGTGTTGAGATTAAGGTCGTCGGGGAGCAACCAACGGGCGCCAAGGACCACCTGGAATATGCGCTGGAGCGCGATTGGGTCGACTTCGAGCGTGGGGCGAAAGTTGCCGGCCAGAAGTTTTATTACCTGAAGGGTGATCTGGCGTTGCTGGAAAACGCCATTACCCAGTACGCGCTCAACTTCATCGTCGACAAGGGCTTTACCTTCATGACCGTGCCGCACATGGTCAATGGCCGAACGGCAACCGGCACAGGCTTTGCGCCGCGTTCCGACGCCCAGTCCGATGAGTATTACATCGAGGGCGAAGATTTGTCACTGATCGCCACCGCCGAAATGCCGCTAACTGGATACCACGCCGACGAGATCATTGATGAGGCGAAACTGCCGTTGTTATATGCCGGCCTCAGCCCATGCTACCGCAAAGAAGCCGGCGCCGCCGGCAAGCACACCCGCGGCCTGTTCCGCGTCCACCAGTTCAATAAGCTCGAGATGTACGCCTTCACCACGCCCGAGCAGTCGGCTGAAATGCACGAGCGCATCCTGGCCATCGAAGAAGAACTCTGGCAGTCAATCGGCATTCCATACCACGTCATCAATATCGCTGCCGGCGACCTCGGCGCGCCGGCCGCTAAGAAATACGACATCGAATACTGGTCCAAAGCTGACGGAAACTACCGCGAGTTGACCAGCTGCTCCAATTGTACTGACTTCCAGGCCCGTAACCTGAACATCCGGGTCCGCCGGGCCGATGGCCGCATCGAGATGATCCACACGTTGAACGGCACCGCCGTATCATTGGCTCGTTCACTGGTCGTCGTACTGGAGCACTACCAGAACGAAGATGGCTCGTTAATGGTACCTGAAGTGTTGCGGCCATACCTCGCGGGCCGCGATCGTCTCTGAACGAATGACAAAACTCACAGCTTGTGTCTAGGCAAGCGGCGTATAATAAAAGAGCAAACGAAAACAAGCAGGAGGTATCGCATGCTCCAGAAATTTGAAATCCAGGCCGTCCACACCAAAGTCGACATCGCCCTCAAAAAATACGTCACCCGCAAAATCGGCGGCATCGACAAATATCTCTCCCGCCACGACCGCGACAGCGCCCACGGTGAAGTTATCCTCAAAGAAGTTAAATCCAAGGACAACAACAACTTCGTCTGCGAAGTCACGTTACATCTCCCGCATGGCACCATCAACGTCCGCGAAGCTGCACTCAACATGTACGCCAGTGTTGACATCGTCGAGACCAAGCTCAAGCAACAGATCAAGAAGCACAAAGAGCAGCACGAGAACGGCAAGTTGCACCGCCGCCTGCGTGCCCGATTTACCCGTAATAGTCCGTTGCAGCTCGAGCAATCTGACGCTGTGTAGTAATTAGTACTGTTATTTGGACGTTTCAGGCGTCGCTTTTCGGTGGAATTATGTCTATAATAGTTTGCATTGCTTTTGAAGCTATTCTTAACCGGGAGTGACGACACGTTATGAACACTGTGCTGAAGAAAATTTTGGGTGACCCTCAGGCCAAGACCGTGAAACGATTGCGCAAACGCGTATCAGTTATCAATGGGCTCAGCCAAAAATACGAAAAGATGACTGACAAGGAATTGCAGGCGCAGACGGATGTGCTGAAGAAGCGGCTCAAAAAAGAATCGCTCGATGCCATTCTGCCAGATGCCTTTGCAGTCGTCCGTGAATCGGCCAAGCGTGTCATTGGGCAGCGCCACTTCGACGTCCAGCTGATCGGTGGTATGGTGTTGCACGAAGGCAACGTCGCCGAAATGAAGACCGGTGAAGGCAAGACCCTAATGTCCACGGCCCCAGTTTATACGAACGCCCTGACCGAAAAGGGTGTCCATGTCGTCACGGTCAACGACTATCTGGCGCAGCGTGACGCCGGCTGGATGGGCCAAGTCTACGATTTCCTCGGCATGAGCACCGGTGTTATTCTTGGTGACCACAGCTATGTTTACGACGCCAAATTCACCAATGAGGATCACGAAGACCCACGTTTCCGTCATTTGAAGCCTTGTACCCGCCAGGAAGCTTATGCCGCCGACATTACTTACGGCACCAACAATGAGTTCGGCTTCGACTACCTGCGCGACAACATGGTCCGGGAAGAGGACCAGCTGCGCCAGCGCGATTTGCATTACGCCATCGTCGACGAGGTTGACTCCATTCTTATCGATGAAGCAAGGACACCGCTTATCATTAGCGCTCCTTCCGTCACATCCGGTACGGCCTACGCCCAGTTCGCCAAGGTCGTCCGCCAGCTGAAAAATGAGACCCACTACGAGACCGACGAGAAGCGCAAAACCGTCATCCTAACTGACAAGGGCGTCGAAAAAGTCGAGAAAATCCTCGGCATCGATAACCTCTACGGTTCAGAAAACATCCGCACCATTTACCACTTGCAGCAGTCACTGCGCGCCCAGGCATTGTTCCATCGCGACAAGGATTACGTTGTCACCAAAGATGGGGAAGTCGTCATCGTCGACGAATTCACCGGTCGTCTGCTGGCCGGCCGCCGCTACAACGAGGGTCTGCACCAGGCCATCGAAGCCAAGGAGGGTGTCGAGGTCCAGCAGGAAAGCATGACGCTGGCCACGATTTCATTCCAGAACCTCTTCCGCCTTTACGAAAAGCTCGGTGGTATGACCGGTACCGCTATGACCGAAGCCGAAGAATTCCACCAGATTTACAAGCTCGACGTGGTGGACGTGCCGTCTAACCGGCCGCTGGCGCGTATCGACCGCACCGACAAGATCTACCGCACCGAAAAAGCCAAGTTCAAGGCTATCGTCCGCGAAGTCAAAGCTTTGCACACCAAAGGCCAACCAGTCCTGATCGGTACTGTATCAATCGAGAAGAACGAAGCCCTGGGTGCCATGCTGACCAAAGCCGGCGTGCCGCACCAGGTCCTGAACGCCAAGAACAACGAACGCGAAGCCGCCATCGTCGCCAAGGCTGGTGAGCGCGGCGCCGTGACACTGGCGACCAACATTGCCGGTCGTGGTACCGACATTACGCTAACCGACGAAACCAAGGAGTTGGGCGGTCTGTTCGTGCTCGGTTCGGAGCGACACGAATCACGTCGTATCGACAACCAGCTGCGTGGTCGTGCCGGCCGTCAGGGCGACCCAGGTGTTACCCAGTTCTTCGTCTCGACTGAAGACGACCTGATGCGCATCTTCGGTGGAGACCGCATATCTGGCATTATGGAGCGCCTCAGCGTCGACGATGATACACCAATCGAGAACCGCCTAATCAGCCGCTCGCTCGAGGGCGCCCAGAAGAAAGTCGAAGGCTACCACTTCGATCAGCGTAAGAGCGTCGTGCAGTACGACGACGTCATGAACCGTCACCGTAAAGCAACCTACGCCATGCGCCGCGAAATTCTGCGCAGCAGTGACATTAGCAAGCGCATTAAGATCTTTATCGACGAGCAAGTCCACGGCCTGGCTACCTCGCCGCTAGCTACCAGCGATCAATTCGAGGACGCCATCCGCGAGATCTTCCCATTCGACGAAGCGACGCTGGACCGGCTGTTTGACGCCGACGCTACCAAGTTCGAAAAAGTTTTCCTGACCGAAGCCAAAGAGCTATACGCTGCCCGCGAGTTGACCTTCACTCCTGACATCATGCGCAAAGTCGAGCGTGACATTTACCTACAGGTGCTCGACAACCTCTGGATGCAGCACCTGGAGAACATGGACCACTTGCGCGAAGGCATCCACTGGATGAGCGTCGGCCAGCAGGATCCACTCGTCGAGTACCGCCGCCGCGGCCAGATCCTGTTCGAGGACATGCAGCAGAGCCTGCGTCATGACGTGCTGATGCACCTCTTCCACGCTCAGCCAATCTCCCAGGAAGACCTCGACAAAGCTACCGAAACCGAACTGACCCGCGCTGCCCGCGCCAGCGTCGAGAATGCCAACCAGATCAACAATCAGTCATCTGAATTCGATGAGGGAGATTTCGGCAAAAAGCCTGTCGCTAAGAAGAAGCAACCGACGTTCATCAAAACTGCTCGTAAAACTGAGCGCAAGCGCAAAACCGTCGCCAAGCGCAGGAAGAAGTAGGTAATTAGCATTGAAGCATAGTGTCACTGAAGTCAATCTCGATAATGGCGCCAAAGGCTTGTTAATCCACGTTCCCGACGCTTCAGTTATGACCTATGACATCAATTTCCGGGCCGGGGAATACCTGGTCGAGGAAGCTAAGTGGGAAGTGCCGCACCTCATGGAGCACGTGCTGCTTGGTGCCAATGACCTCCACCCGCGCGCCCGTGACTTCCAGGCCGAGCTTGAGAAAAACGGCGCCTACAGCAATGCCATGACTGGTGTCTACGACATCACTTACGAGGCCGAATGCGCCGAATTTGAGTGGGACCGCGTCCTGGGCCTGCTGTTGATCGCCATCACGAAGCCGCTGTTCCTGGACGAAGAGTTTACTGCAGAGTTCGGTAACGTCCAGGAAGAAATGACCGCCCGAAGCAACAACCATTTCCGCCGCCTCAGCCTTGAAATGCGCAAGAACCTTGGCCTGATCGCCAAAACTGATAGCGAACGCCTGGAGCTAATGCAAAACGTCAGCGTCGACGACGTCCGCGAGCACTACAAGCGAACGCACTTCGCACCGAACATGCGTTTCGTCATCGCCGGTAACCTCAACGTTGCTCGTCGCAAGGCAATCGTCCAACTGTTCAATGAAATTGACCTGCCAGGTGAGGGAGAGCGTTTCGAGCTGCCATCCGAACTGCCCAAGCGTCTGACGCGCCCGGTGTACGTGCCCAATGATACCGTCGAGAACCTATATTTTTACATTGATACTTTCATGAAGCGCCGTATGACCGACCCCGAAACCGACGCCTTGAACATCGTCAACACCATGCTCACTGAAACCCTGTACTCCAAAATCCTCGGTACTGCCCGCGAACGCGGTCTGGTGTACGGCATGAACTCCGGTCTCAGCTACACCCGTGACGCAAGCAACTGGTGGTTCGGCGCCCAGGTTTCTGACAAAAACGCCCAGGCATTGCTAAAAATTATCGTCAATGAAGTCCGCAAAGTATTGAAGGGCGACATTTCTGAAGAAGAAATCGCCGCCACGCAGCAGTATGCCCTCGGCCGTTTCCAGCGGTCCGCTCAAACCGTCGGCGGCACTGCTTCCGGCTACTCCGGCCGCTATTTCTTCGACGGCATTGTCGAAGATTATTACCGTATCCCGGAGCGCATCAAAGCCGTCACTCGAGAACAAATCGTCGACGTCGCCAATGCCATGTTCGACGAAGACCTGTGGGGCATCGGCGTCCTCGGCAACTGCGGCGAGTCGTTCGCCGAGCAGCTGCGTGAGCAGTTGGCGCCGCTGTGGCCGCCCATCGCCTCCTAAAAAATCACAATGCTGTTTAATGGGCTCCGCTAAGACATCATGCCCGCGTCTATGCATCAACGAGTTGGCAATTTAAATTGCCAACTCTGTGGATGCAACTTTTTAGTTGCATCGCGGCAAAGTCCGCAAATGTAATGTATGAGTTTGCATTAATTTAGGAATTAAAAGCGCGATAACAGAGAACACGCTATACTTATAAGATGGACAGCCAACTGAAATCTTCCGCTGCAGACCTCAAAATTGAGATTGACGAGGCCGCCGCGCGCCTCAAAATTACCGAGCTCAGCGAGCAGCTCGAGCAGCTGCGTAGCACCAGCCAGCAACCAGATTTCTGGAACGACAGCACGCGGGCCCAAGACGTCATGAAACAGATTGCCAAGCTGGAAACGCGGGTCGAACCGTGGCGCAAGTTACAAAAAGACGCGGCCGAAGCCAAAGAGCTGACGCAAATGGACGACGCTTCACTGGAAGCTGAAATCAAAGATCAACTGGCTGGAATCCAAGCTAGCTTCGGCATCCTGAAGGAAGACCTGAAATTCAATGGACCGTACGATGACCACGACGCCATCCTCAGCATTCACGCCGGGGCAGGCGGCACCGATGCCCAGGATTGGGCCCAGATGTTGCTGCGAATGTACCAGCGCTACGCCGAAAAAGCCGATTTCAACGTCAGTATTATTGAGGAGTCGCCGGGTGAAGAGGCAGGTATCAAAAGCGTCACGCTCGAGATCGAAGGCAACTATGCCTACGGTAAGCTGCAAGGTGAGCACGGCGTGCACCGTCTAGTGCGCCTCAGTCCATTTAACAGCGACAACCTCCGCCAGACCAGCTTCGCTAAGGTCGAGATCATGCCCAAACTCGACCAGGACACCGACTTGGAAATTGATGAAAAAGACCTGCGGATCGATGTCTACCGCAGCGGTGGCAAGGGCGGCCAGTCGGTCAACACGACAGATTCGGCTGTGCGCATTACGCACTTGCCAACCAACATCGTCGTGGCCATCCAAAACGAACGCTCACAGCTGCAGAATAAAGAGACCGCCATGACGATTCTGCGCTCCCGGCTGGCCCAGCTGCAGCTCGAGCAACACCAGGAACACCTCAGCGAACTGAAAGGCCCGAACCAGTCGGCCGAGTGGGGCAACCAGATCCGCAGCTACGTCTTGCACCCATACAAACAGGTGAAGGATTTACGCAGCCGCTACGAAACCAGCGACCCCGACGCCGTCCTGGATGGTGACCTCGAACCGCTGATCAATGCCTACCTCGAGCACACCCTCGGCAGCTAGTAAGCACAAGCATTTGATGATAGAATAGCTGTAATGATTCTTCTCGACCGGGTCTCGAAATCGTACGGTAAGGGCAACAGTGGAATTGCGCCGTCGCTTGACCGTATCAGCCTGCATGTTGAGCCCAAAGAGTTCGTTATTGTAGTAGGGCAGAGTGGTGCCGGCAAGACCACGCTGCTGAAGCTGCTGACCCGCGAAGAACGCCCAACTAGTGGCAAGATTATCATCGGTGGTATCGACTACGACAAGCTGAAAGACAAGGACATTCCGTTGCTGCGCCGCAAGATCGGCGTCGTATTCCAGGACTTTAAACTGCTGCCCAATAAAACCGTCTTCGAGAACGTGGCCTTTGCACTTGAAATCGTCGGCGTCAGCAACAAAGAGATCAAGCACACCGTTCCCAAAGTTCTCGACATCGTCAACTTAAAGGGCAAAGAGGACCGTATGCCTCGCGAGCTATCTGGTGGCGAGCGCCAGCGCGTCGCCATTGCACGAGCCATCGTCCGCCAGCCGCGTATCCTGATCGCCGATGAGCCGACCGGTAACCTCGACCCCAAGCACGCCTGGGATGTCATCAAAGTCCTCGAGAAGATTAACCGTTACGGCACCACAGTCCTGCTGACCACCCACAATCAGGAAATCGTCAACAAACTCAAGCGCCGCGTCGTGACGCTGCAGCACGGCAAGATCGCCAGCGATAAAGCCAACGCCGAATATGAGGTCTAGACCGTTGAAACGTAAGCTGATTACCCTTGGTCGTATTATCCATACCGGTGTCGTCAACTTTATGCGTAATGTCACGCTTGGCGTCGCCGCTATCGCGGTGATGATCGTGACGCTGACCATCGTGCTGTTTTCGGTCATCGCCAACGCCAGTTTTACGAACACCATCGCCCAGATCACCGACAAGATCGACGTTTCGGTATTTCTAACCGACCAGACCACCGACGTCCAAGGCCAAAAGCTGGCTGATGCTGTCAAAAAGCTGCCCGAAGTCAAATCCGTTCAGTACCTGAACAAGGCAGCTGCTCTCAAAGCCTACGAGCGCCAGAACGCCGGCAACGCCCAGCTACTTGCCGCCATCAGCGCCACCAATAACCCTATCCCGGCAACTATCCATATCAAGCCATACGATCTCAACAAGATCAATGACATCAAGAATTTCCTGACAACACCTAATAATCAGGCGCTGCAGATCAAAGGTTCACCAAGCTACAGCGGCAGTCGCAAGGCTGTCATCGATAAGATTACCCATGCCACCAACGTCCTGCGCGAAATTGGCATCATATCGGTCATTGTCTTTGCCATTATCTGTGCGCTCATCATTTTCAACACCATCCAGATGGCTATCTTCAACCGCCGCGATGAGATACAGATTATGCGTTTGCTTGGTGCCAGCACCAGCTATATCCGTGGCCCGTTCATCGTCGAAAGCGTGATATATGGCATTCTGGCCGCTCTAGCATCAGTGTTCATCATTAACTCCGCATTCGTTGCTGCCAGTAGCTCATTGCAGGCAACCAGCCTCGGGCTGTTCGATATCGGCTACGCCAACAGTTACTTTGACCAGCATTTCCTGGAGCTGCTTGCAATGCAGGTTGCGATTGGTATAATCATCGGTACCGCATCGTCTGCCATTGCCACGCGGCGATATCTCAAGTTTAGAACCAAATAAATCAAATCTCACAGAGGGAGGGTTAGTCTATTTGACTCGCAGTGGTATAATAAAGGTAAGCATTAATCAAACAAAAACCATGCTCACACAAAAACTCCACTCAAAAATCAAACTGTCCACCACGCGACTGCGTTCTCTGGTCCTGATTGCCATGGCGCTCGGCATGGCCGGCAGCGGGGCAGTGGTCTACGCCGATGCTTATGACGACCAGATCAACGCCATCCGCGCCCAAAGCGCTCAAGCTCAAGCCACCCTCGGTGGTTTGCAGGATCAGGCTACAACCTTTCAGGCCGCCATCGCCCAACTGAACTCGCAGATCTCGGTGCTGCAGGCCGAACTCGATGCCAACACCGCTCACCAGGCCCAGGTTACCCAGGATATTGCTACCAACCAGGCGTTGATCATCCAGAAGAAATCACAACTCGGCGCTGACGTGCAGGCGATGTATGTTGACGGCACCGTCACGACCATTGAAGAACTGGCCGGCAGTAGCAACCTGTCTGAGTACATTGACAAGCAAGAATATCGCACCGCCGTACAGGACCAGCTGAACGCCAAAATTTCCGAAATCAATGCCATCCAGGCCAAATTGCAACAGGAGAAGATCCAGCTCGATGAGTTGATCAAAAATCAGCAGGATCAGCAAGCGCAGCTAGCATCAGCCAAAGCCCAGCAGGCCGAACTGTTGTCATATAATGAAGCCCAGCAGGGCCAGTACGTTGCCCAATTGCGTGCTAACGCGTCGGCCATAAGCAGCCTCCAGGCTCAGCAGCGCGCTGCCTATGCCCGTGCTTTCAGCGGCGGTACGACCAGCTCAACCGGGGGCGCCATTACCTATCGTAACCTTACCGGTCAGCAATTCTGCGGTGGTGGCTATGATGCCTCACTGTGTAGCGCTGCGCAGGATAGTTTCTTCGATAGCTGGGGCGAATACAACCGCGAATGCGTTTCGTTTGCTGCCTGGTACGAATCAGCAGTGGGCGGTCACTACGTCCCAACCTTTGGTAGCTACCGCGGTGCCGCCCGTGGAAACGCCAACCAATGGCATGGCGTCATCGCCGACAGCGGTGCAGCGGACATTATCTATGGCAGTGACGGCCCCTCCAGCGCCTCGCTCGTTGGCGACGTCGTCTACATGCCTATCGGCGGTGTCGGCCACGTAGGTGTCGTCCTCGGTACCTCCTCGGAAGGTGAAGGCTGGGTGCACGTTGGCCAATACAACATCCAGGTCACCGGCAAATACTCCGAAATGGATCTCAAGATTACCTCAAACCTCGAGTTTTACCACTTCCACTAGACCTTTGCTTTCTTCTTCCTGTATGGTTGCTCCGCTAAGGCTAGTTGGCGGCATCCGGGCTAGACCCCGGCCATAGGCCGAGCTACCTTTGTATGCTTGATTTTTTCGCATTCAAAATAGGCGATTTACATCGCCTATTTTGAAACGCATGCAGATTTGCATCTAATATAAAGACTTTCCCACGTGCCAACTTTTTAGTTGGATACAACTAAAAAGTTGCGTCCACGGAGTTGACGACTTAAATCGTCAACTGGCTGAAAGCTGCAATATGCATACATAGGGTAGCGCGGCCTATGGTCGAGGCGAAGCCCGGGCGCTACGACCCGCTTTAGCCGAGCTGCCATAGAGGAATATGTTGACGTTAAGGTGACGACAATAACTGAGAGGTGTAAAGACGGAAAATAACAGGGGTGGTACGTACTAAATAATACACCATAAAAGACTTGAAAATGGATTGCAAAGCGCTACAGCTAGGGCTATAGTAATACACCTAAGCACTATATGTGGGTATCGAGCATACAGCGTTAGCACCTTCAAACATAAAATTAAGAAGAAAGAGAGGCTGCATGAAATGCAACCAATGTCAGAGCGACGACATCAAAGTGATCGAGTCGCGCGATGTGGCAGAGGGTCAGGCAATTCGGCGGCGTCGCATGTGCGTGCACTGTGGCAATCGCTTTACGACCTATGAACGGCTGGAACGCCCGCAACTGATCGTCATTAAAAACGACGGTACCCGCGAACTGTTTAACCGGACGAAGTTGATGGGCGGCCTGTACCGGGCTTGTGAGAAGACTCCGGTTACCAGCTTGCAACTGGATAGCGTGCTCAATGCGATTGAACAGGATTTATACGCCTGCGGTGAGCAGGAAGTGCCTTCCACCAAGATCGGCGAACTGGTCATGGACCAGTTGGCCCGGCTCAACGAGGTCGCCTACGTGCGATTCGCCAGTGTCTACCGCCGCTTTACCGACATCGCCAGCTTTGAGCGGACGCTTTCGCAAGTCAAGCAGGGCAAGCACATCGTAAGCGAAGATATCGAAACTGCAACCAAAGAAGCACAAAAGATTCCGGCAAACTAACAACAAACTGTAAGAGAGGGAAAATATTATGGGACAGACTACCAGCCTTGGCGTGGAACGACTTTTCACCCCCAAGAACACGAAAGCGTACGACCAACTGAAGTGGACGAAGCGCGATTCGATTATTACCAATCCGATGACTGGCAAAAACGTCTTCGAGCAGCGCGGCATTGAGTTCCCAGAGGGCTGGTCGCTGAACGCCGTCAACATCGTGGCTCAGAAGTACTTCAGTGGTACCCCGGGCAGCGACGAGCGCGAATCATCGCTCAAGCACCTGATTGACCGCGTCGTCGACACCGTTGTCCGTCAGGGTCTGCAGGAAGGCTACTTCGGCAGCGACAACGAAGCTGAAGACTTCCGTGAAGAGCTGAAATACGTCCTGGCTACCCAGCGCGCCGCTTTCAACTCGCCAGTCTGGTTCAACATCGGCGTCCCAGAGCGTTCCCAGCAGGCTAGCGCTTGTTTTATCCTCGGCATCGAAGACACTATGCCGGCCATCCTCAACTGGTACGTCGAAGAAGGCATGATTTTCAAGGGCGGTTCTGGCTCTGGTATCAACATCTCTCCAATCCGTTCCAGCGTCGAGCAGCTCGGCAAGAGCGCCGGTACCGCATCTGGCCCACTGAGCTTCATGCGCGGTGCTGACGCCAGCGCCGGTGCCATTAAGTCCGGTGGTAAGACCCGCCGCGCCGCCAAGATGGTCATCCTCAATGTCGACCACCCGGACATCGAAGAATTCATCGACTCCAAGAAGATTGAAGAGCGCAAAGCCCGCGACCTGCAGTCCCTTGGCTGGGACATGAGCCTCGACGGCAAAGACAGCTTCAGCATCCAGTACCAGAACGCCAACATTTCCGTCCGTGTCACTGACGACTTCATGAAGGCCGTCAAAGAGGACAAGGATTGGGACCTCAAAGCCGTTACTACCGGTAAGACCGTCAAGACCGTCCGGGCCCGCGACCTGTTCCGCAAGTTCGCCGAAGCCGCCTGGGAGTGTGCGGACCCTGGTATGCAGTTCGACACCGTCATCAACAAGTGGCACACCACACCGAACGCCGGCCGCATCAACGGCTCCAACCCATGTTCTGAATACATGCACCTCGACAACTCAGCCTGTAACCTGGCCAGCCTGAACCTGCTGAAGTACCTGCGCGAGGACGACACCTTCGACATCAAAGCTTTCATCCACACCGTAGAGCTGATCTTCACCGCCCAGGAAATCCTGGTCGGCTACAGCGAATACCCAACCGAAGGTATCGGCAAGACCGCCAAAGCCTACCGCGAACTCGGTATCGGCTACGCCAACCTCGGCGCTCTGCTAATGGCGCTTGGGCTTCCATACGACAGCGACGAAGGCCGCGCTATTGCCGCTGCCATCACCGCTTTACTGACTGGCCAGAGCTACGCCACTAGCGCCAAGATCGCCAACCGCGTCGGTCCGTTCGCCGGCTTCAATAAAGACCGTGAAGGCATGTTGAACGTCCTGCGCATGCACCGTGCTGAAGTCTCCAAGATCGATGCCTCATTGGTACCGGAAGAACTGCTGAGCGCCGCCGCCAGCGCCTGGGACGAAGCCGTCGAACTCGGTGAACTTTACGGCGTCCGCAACTCCCAAGCATCAGTCCTGGCGCCAACCGGCACTATCGGTCTGATGATGGACTGTGACACCACTGGTATCGAGCCAGACCTCGGCCTCGTCAAGGTCAAGAAGCTAGTTGGTGGAGGCACTATGCACATCGTCAACCAGACCGTGCCGCGCGCCCTCAAAAACCTCGGTTACAGCAAGGCTGAAATCGACAAGATCGTCAGCTACATCGACACCGAAAAGACCATTGTCGGCGCACCGGCGCTCAAGAAGCAGCACCTGCCGGTCTTCGCTTGTTCAATGGGCGACAACCCGATCCACTACACCGGGCACGTCCGCATGATGGCCGCTGTGCAGCCATTCCTGTCCGGCGCCATCAGCAAGACTGTGAACATGCCGGAAGAAGCCACCGTCGAAGACATCGAGCAGATCCACATCGACTCATGGGAAATGGGCCTCAAGGCTGTCGCCATCTACCGCGACAACTGTAAGGTCGCCCAGCCACTGAGCATGGCCAAGAAAGAAGGCTCCGACAAGCAGGAACCTGTTGCAGCCGCACCAGCCACCGAAGACCGCATCGTCGTCAAGGGCGCAGTACGGCGCAAGCTGCCACGTGTCCGCAACAGTAAGACCTACCGCTTCGGCGTCGCCGACCTCAAAGGTTTCTTCACCGTCGGTGAGTACGAAGACGGTACTCCAGGCGAGCTGTTCATCAATGTCAGCAAGCAGGGAAGCACCCTGAGCGGCCTGATGGATTCATTCGCCATCTCCGTCAGCCACGGCCTGCAGTACGGCGTGCCACTGAAGAGCTACGTCAAGACACTGCGTGGCACCTCATTCGCACCATCGGGCATCACCGATGACGCCGACATCCGCACCGCCAGCTCGATCACTGACTACATCATGCGCCGCCTGGCTCTGGACTACCTGAGCTTCGACGACCGTCTGGAACTCGGCCTGGCTTCCTTCGACGACATGCCTGAGCTCGAAGCCCAGACCACGCTGCTCGACGAAATCCCAGCCGCTGCCGCTCCAGCCGTCAGCGAACCAGCTCACGACCACCCGGTCGTTGCCGCTACCGCTGCCACGCCTGACAGCGCGCCTGCCGTCAACGAAGCGCCAGCCCTGGCCAGCGCCGACGCCAAAGCCACCGTCAAAGACTCAACCGCACCACTGTGTTACAACTGCGGTAACCAGACCCAGCGCGCCGGTTCGTGCTACGTTTGCTCGAGCTGTGGCTCAACCACGGGCTGTTCATAGGCCACTCGTCCAGCCTAGTCGCCGGTAAGCAACTCAGACTGCCGCCCCTCCCGGGGCGGTTTTCTGTTTAGTGGAGTATCGTTACAGGAAAGAATAAGTTGACCACGGACCAAGAGAGGCGTTACGCTTATGGCATGAAAGTACTCATCATCTACCGCCCGAATTCAGAACATGGCCGCATCACCGAGGACTACATGCGTGACTTCCAGCGCCGTTATCCGGAGCAGCAGATTGACGCGCTCAATGTCGATAGCCGGGAGGGCAGTATGCTCGCCAGTCTCTACGATATCACGCAGTATCCAGCAATTATGGTGACCCAGAACGACGGTCAGATGCAGCGCTGCTGGATGGGGGAGCCGCTGCCGCTGATGGATGAAATTCTCTCCTACTCACGGGGTTAAACTGCTATACTAGTAGTAATGTCGGGTAACAAACAGATCAAGCACGTGCGTGCCATCATGCACCGCGCCACCAGAAACACCTGGGCTAGCCGTGGCCTAAAACTAATGGTTATTGCGTTGATTTTCAGCGTTGGCTATGGGTTTGGTAATGGCCGTATTAGTCTACACGCCAGGGGAACTCAATCGGCAAACTTACCAGCACACCTCAATTATTCGACAGTCGACAGTGTCTATAAATCATTGATCGCCAACTACAATGGCAAGCTGACCGAAACCCAGCTCGAAGATGGTTTGAAGCACGGTCTGGCCGAAGCCACTAAAGATCCATACACCGTCTTCTTCACAGCCAAAGAGGCCAAAGATTTCAACAGTGACCTCAATCAATCACTGACCGGCATCGGCGCCCAGCTCGACCAGGACAGCGACAAAAATGTCATTGTCGAATACCCGATCGTTGGCTCGCCGGCCGAAACCGCCGGCATCAAAGCCAAGGACATTATCACCGAAGTTAATGGCACTAGCACCACTGGCATGTCAATCAATGATGTCGTTAAGAAAATCCGCGGTCCGAAGGGCACCAAGGTCACCGTCCAGGTCCTGCGCGACAACGCCGACCTCAAGGACTTCACAATCACCCGCGATACCATCGTTGTGCCGACTGTGGTCACCAAAACGCTGGACGGTAACATCGGCTACATGCAGGTCACCAGCTTCTCTGAAAACACCAGCGCCCTAGCCAAGCAGGCGGCCGACAAGTTCAAACAGCAGGGTGTCAAGGGCATCATTCTAGACCTGCGTAACAACGGTGGCGGCTATCTCGACGCGGCAGTCAACCTGTCCAGTCTCTGGGTACCGCAGGGCAAGACCATCCTACAGGAACGGGGAACTGAAGGCACCAAAACCTACCATGCTGAGGGCGGTAACGAGCTAACCGGCATCCCGACGGTCATCTTGGTCAACGGTGGCACCGCTAGTGCCTCCGAAATCACCACCGGCGCCCTTCATGACAACAAAGCCGCCTACGTCATTGGTGAAAAGAGCTTCGGAAAAGGGGTCGTCCAGACGCTCATCAACTTCGACGACGGTAGTCAACTCAAAGTCACTATCGCCAGCTGGTACCGCCCGGACGGCGAGAACATCAACCACAAGGGCATCACCCCTGACCAGACTGCCAAAATCTCCGACGACGACGCTAAAGCCGGCAACGACACCCAGCTCCAAGCCGCACAAGCTTACTTGAACAAATAGCGCAGCACAGCCACAAATAGCTTGCCAAGAAGGGCAGGTTTAGGGTAGCATTAGGAGAATAAACAGAGAGGTGTTAGGCGTGCCAAGTGAACGGCAGACTAAATATGTGTTTGTAACAGGTGGTGTGCTTTCCGGACTCGGCAAGGGCATCACGGCCGCCTCTCTCGCCAACCTCCTCAAAGCCCGCGGGCTGTCCGTTAACCTTCAGAAATGTGACCCATACCTCAACGTCGACGCCGGTTTGCTGAACCCTCGCGAGCACGGCGAATGCTTCGTCACCAAGGACGGCGCCGAGACCGACCTCGACCTCGGTCACTACGAGCGTTTCATTGACCAGGAACTGACCCAGGTCAGCAGCCTGATGAGTGGCCGCGTACTGCTGAAGGTCATCCAGGACGAGCGCAATGGCAAGTACGAAGGCGCCAGTGTCCAGATCATCCCGCAGGTTACCAGCGCCATCCAGGACTATATCGAAGAAGCGGGCAAGGGCCACGACGTCCATATCGTTGAAATTGGTGGCACCGTCGGTGACTATGAGAGCCTTAGTTTCATTGAAGCCATCCGTGAATTCAGTATGCGCGTCGGCCGCGAGAACTGCCTGTATGTCCACCTGGTATATCTGCCATATCTCGGTGCGTCCAAAGAAACCAAGACCAAGCCGGCTCAGAACTCGGTCCGTGAAATCCGCGGTCTGGGCATTGCTCCTGACATCCTGATGGCCCGCTCAGAGGAACCGCCGGTTGAATCAGTCAAAAAGAAGCTCAGCCTGTTTTGTGGCGTCCCCGAAGAAGCCATCGCATTGCTCCCGAACGCCCGCAGCATCTACGATGTACCACTGACGCTTGAGGACAGCGGCATCGCCGATGTTATCACCCAGCGCCTCGGCCTCGATGTTGCCAAGCCCGACCTGGCCGACTGGCGCGAAATGGTCAGCAAGGCTACTACCAGTTTCGAACGCACCGTCAAAGTTGGTTTTATCGCCAAATATCTCGACAACGCCGACACCTATCTCAGCGTTTTTGAAGCCTTGAAGGCTGCTGCCTGGTGGAATGGCGTCAACCTCGACCTCGACTGGGTCGATGCCACCCAGCTCGAAGGCGATGTCGAAGCCAAACTCAGCCAGTATGACGGCGTCGTTGTTCCCGGTGGCTTCGGCTCCCGCGGTGTCGATGGCAAAATAGCCGCCGCGCAATTTGCGCTACAGAGCAAATTACCATATCTCGGTCTCTGTTACGGCCTGCACATGGCCGTCATCGCAGCCGCCCGCACCAGCGGTTTGTCGGAAGCTAATACTACCGAAGTAAACCCTGACACACCCGATCCTGTCATCCTGACGATGGCCGGCCAAGAAGGCCAGATCAGCACCGGCGGCACCATGCGCCTCGGTGACTACACCTGCGACCTGACCCCCGGCAGCCTGGCCGCTCGCGTTTACGGAAGCGAACAGATCGTCGAGCGCCACCGCCACCGTTTCGAGTGCAACCCGAAGTATGTCGACCAGTATGAATCATGGGGCATCCGCGCCGTCGGCACCAATCCCGACACCGGCCTCGTAGAAGTTATCGAAGGCATCGACCACCCGTATTTCCTGGCCAGCCAGTTCCACCCGGAGTTCAAGGGCCGCCCAACCCGCGCCCACCCAATGTTCGACGGTTTCATCAAAGCCTTGAGCTCTGAAGCGTAATAGGTTACCATTACCAGTATGGAATTGACCTCAACGCCCACCCACGCCAAGCGCATCCTATTGGTTGAAGACGATGACGCCCTCGCCAGTGTCTATGTAACACGCCTCCAAGCCGAAAACTTCGACGTTCGCCGCGTCGCCAACGGGGAGGACGCGCTGGCTACAGCCCTGACGTTCAAGCCTGACCTAGTCCTCCTCGACGTCATGATGCCCAAAGTCAGCGGCTTCGATGTCCTCGACATCCTGCGCAACACCCCTGAAACTGCCAATCTCAAGATCATCATGCTAACCGCCCTCAGCCAGGAATCTGACAAAGAACGCGCCGAATCCCTCGGTGTCGACGACTACCTCGTCAAATCCCAGGTCGTAATCGCCGACGTCGTCGAGCGCATCCGCCACCACCTCGCCAACTAGAGCCCTCATCTTGCAAAATTAGCAACATTGTGCTAATGTTTATTTGTAATGTCCGAAATAAACAATAGCAACGAATACCTCGACAGTCTGGCGCTCCAGGACTCATTGACGATTGACAGTATGCTCGACGGTACTAATCTAGCCACGCTTGTCGATCTGGCCG
>Ga0207705_10000103_pt1 | contig 97511 bp, 83 predicted proteins | sample KBSC13metaG_FD_184314 | JGI IMG/M metagenome (GOLD analysis project Ga0207705, IMG submission 184314) | Corn rhizosphere microbial communities from Kellogg Biological Station, Michigan, USA - KBS C1-3 metaG (SPAdes) (version 2) | ecosystem: Host-associated > Plants > Roots > Rhizosphere > Soil ... | reverse complement strand
CGCGACGACGTCGCCGGCGCAGAGCGGGCGGCCGAAAAAAGTGCGCTTGAGCGCGCCGGTCGATCCCTGCAGGCGCAGATTCTGCTGTGCGGGGGCGAAGACGACGCGCGTCGCCGGCTTGGCCTCGGCCTTGCGCACATCGACATAATCGCCCGATCCGGCACCGGCATTGGCGCGTTGCAGGCCGTCGATTCGGATCAGTTCGAGCCCCTCATCCTCGGGATAGGGCGCGACCGCGCGTGCCGGGGTGGTCGACTTGCCGACGATTTCGATGATGTCGCCTTCGCCGATGCCCAATTGCGCCATCAGCGGACGCGGGATGTGCGCCAGTCCGCGGCCGCTATCTTCGGGTCGCGCATTGGCGACCTGGAGCTTGCGTTGGGGGGCATCGTCGCCGTCTGCCATGGTGGTCACCTTGTTTCGCTAACGGAAGAATCGAGAGCGCGTGAGATAGGGACCCGGTTCCCGAAGCGCGAGGGGGCCGCTATCAGGCGGCCGCGAATCGAGACAAAAAAAGGCCGGACCCAAGGGGCCCGGCCGGGAAAGTTTTTAGGAGAGGATGCCTGAAAGGCCTGCTCTATGTGCAGCGCAGCACATTATTGTGCAAGTGCGAAGTGATACCGGTAACATGCATTTTTCGCAATCAACCCTTTCCTTTCACGGAGAGGGGATGATAGCGTTCCAAGCATCGGTATGTGACGCGTTGCACAACTAACAGGGCCAAAGGAGAGAATTTCCATGCGGCGTTTGCCCCCGCTGACCGCGATCGAGGCCTTTATTCAGGTCGCCCGCACCGGGTCGGTCAAGGCTGCCGCGCAGGAACTCGCTTTGTCCGCGCCGGCGCTCAGCCGCCGGATTCAGGCGCTCGAACGCTTCATCGGCAAGCCCTTGTTCGAACGCCGGCATCAGGCGGTGGCGCTCAACAGCGACGGCGAACGGTTGTTGCAGCAGATCGCGCCGGTGCTCGACCGGCTGACCGACGCGGTTGAATATATGACCAGCGGGGTCGAGGTGTTGCGCCTGCGCTTGGGCGTGTTGCCCCTGTTCGCGTCGCAACGCATCTTTCCGCACCTCGGCGACCTGCGGGCGCGCTACCCACAGATCCATCTCGATATCGACACCGCCGGACACAATATGGCGCGGGTCGGCGACGGACTCGACGCCGCGATCGCGCTGGCGCGCGATCCCGACCCCAGCCTCTATGCCAAGCGGCTCGACACCAATAACGTCTATGTGATCGGCGCGCGGACGTTGCTCGAAGGGGCCGATCCGGTCACGCGCCCCGAACAGATCGAGAAGCTGACCGCGTTGATCCATCGCGACATGCCCGACACGTTCAGCGCCTGGCGCCACGCGGCGGGACTCGACGAGCTCGAGCCGCTGGCGATCGACCATTTCGACTCGGGCGCGCTGATGCTCGAGGCGGCGGCACAGGGCCTGGGCATCGCCTTCATGCACGAAAGCCATTTCGATGAGGCGCAGGACCCGCGGCTGGTCAAGTTGTTCGATATCGAGGTGGCCAGCCCGTATAGTTACTGGTTCGTCTGCCGCCCGCGCGCGATGCAGCTGCGCCAGGTCAAATGGTTCCACGACTGGCTGGTCGAGGTGCTGGAGGCGTAGGGCAATGCAAAGTCTCCCCTCCCGTAAACGGGAGGGGAATCGTGACGGCTCTACTCGGCCCGCGCCTTCAGGATCTTGCCCGGGTTGGCCGGCGGCTCGCCTTTGGGCAGCGCGTCGATATGTTCCATGCCCTCGGTGACTTCGCCCCATACGGTGTACTGGCCGTCGAGGAAGCGCGCGTCGTCGAAGCAGATGAAGAACTGGCTGTTGGCCGAATTGGGGTCCATCGTCCTCGCCATCGACGCGACGCCACGGACATGCGGCTCACGCGAGAATTCGGCGGGCAGGTTGGGCTTGTCCGATCCGTGCATGCCGGTGCCGGTCGGATCGCCGCCCTGCGCCATGAAGCCGGGGATCACGCGGTGGAACACGACGCCGTCGTAAAAGCCTTCATTGGCCAGCTCGGCGATGCGGTCGACATGCTGCGGCGCGAGATCGGGGCGCAGCTTGATGACGACATCGCCGCCATCCAGCGTCAGGGTCAGCGTTTCGGGGGTATCGGCCATCAATCTGCTCCATGAATCGGGGAATTTGCGGCTGCCCTAAACTGCTCGGAGGGTGCTGGCAAACCGCGCGGAAACCGCGTACGGCGCCGGATATGGATATGCCGGCGCCCGAGAAAAGGTCAGACGATGAGCGAGACCGATCTGGCGCCCGTGGATGGCGCCACCGAACTCGATAACGTCGCGGATCAGCTGGACGAGGACGACCGGCTGAAGCCCGAATTCGTGCGCGCGGTGCTCGACGCGGTCGAGGCCGGCGACAATGACGCCGCACGCGCGCTGGTCGAACCGCTCCACCCCGCCGACATCGCCGATCTGTTCGAGCTGACCCCGCACGAGGACCGCGGACCGCTCGCCAAGGCGCTGACCGACCTGCTCGACGCCGACGTGTTCGCCGAGATGAACGATTATGTCCGCGAGGATTTGATCGACAGCCTCGAGCCGCAGGAAGTCGCGGACATCGCGTCCGAACTCGATACCGACGACGCCGTCGCGATCATCGAGGACATGGAGCCGGCGGACCAGCGCGAGGTGCTCCGCGCGCTCGATCCCGACGACCGCGCCGCGATCGAGGAAGCGCTTTCCTATCCGGAGGAATCGGCCGGCCGCCTGATGCAGCGCGAGCTGATCGCGGTGCCCGAGCATTGGACGGTCGGCGACGCGATCGATTATTTGCGCAGCCAGGAGGAACTGACCACCGATTTCTGGGAAATCTTCGTGGTCGATCCCGGGCACAAGCCGATCGGCACCTGCTCCTTGTCGTGGATCCTGCGCGCGCCGCGCTCGGTCGCCATCGCCGACGTGATGAAGCGCGAACAGACGCTGATCCCGGTCGATATGGACCAGGAAGAAGTCGCGCTCAGGTTCCAGAAATATGCGTTGATCTCGGCCGCGGTGGTCGACGCGTCGGGGCGGCTGGTCGGCATGATCACCGTCGACGACATCGTCCACATCATCCAGCAGGAAGCCGGTGAGGACATCACCCGGCTGTCGGGCGCGGGCGACGGCGACATCAACGAACCGATCCACCTGACCGTGCGCACGCGGCTGACCTGGCTGGTGGTCAATCTCGGCACCGCGATCCTCGCCTCGTCGGTGGTTGGGCTGTTCCAGGGCGAAATCGCCAAATTCGCCTTGCTCGCGGTCTTGATGCCGATCGTCTCGGGTATGGGCGGCAATGCCGGCACGCAGACGCTGGCGGTGGTGGTGCGCGCGATCGCGACCAATCAGCTGACCGATTCGAACACGGTGCGGATGATCCTGCGCGAATTCAGGATCGCCGCGGCCAACGGCGCGTCGCTAGGGTTGCTGATCGGCACGGGCACCTGGCTGATCTTCCATCGCGCCGACCTGGCGATCGTGATCGGGTTGGCAATGGTCATCAACAACCTGATCGCGGGTCTCTCGGGCGTGCTGATCCCGGTGACGCTCGACCGTTTCCGGGTCGATCCCGCGGTATCGTCGGCGGTGTTCGTCACCATGATGACCGATTGCATGGGCTTCTTCTCGTTCCTCGGTCTCGCCTTGTTGTGGGGGCTGTCGGGGTAGGTTCTTGCCTCCGCGTCGACGCCGGCCCATCTCCCTGCCATGCCGCTCCATCTGACCAAAGTCGCGTTCGGCGTGGCGAGCCTGGAGGCGTTCGCCGCGCGCTGGGCCGCGCGCGAGGGCGATCCGCCCTACGAGCTCGGCACGCGCTATCTGCCCAAACGCTGGGAAGAGATTGCCGGCCAAGGATCCTTGTTCTGGATCCTCAAGCACCAGCTCGTCGCACGCTCGCCGATCATCGGGTTCGGCGAGCTGCCGGGCGGCCGCACCGCGATCAAGCTCGATCCGCGTCTGGTCCTGGTCGAGGCGCGTCCGAAACGGGCGCATCAGGGCTGGCGCTATCTCGAAGGCAGCGATGCGCCGCGCGATCTGGGTGCGGGTGGCGAGGGGGTTGGCGACCTGCCGGCCGACATGATCGGCAAACTCGCGGAACTAGGACTGCTTTAGATTGAGAACCCAAATAAACCGTTGTTCTTGAAGCGATCCATTTCCAAAATCCGTCATCCCAGCGAAAGCTGGGATCTCAAGCCGCATCGCGTCACCGCCAGAGACCAACATCGGGTCGGATCGTCCCCCGGACGATCCTTGAGCATGCGGGACATGCTCAACCCGATGTTCTTTCGCTGGGGTGACGGAGTATGTTGAGGTGATTGAGGATTCCGCAGGGATGATGACGGGAATATGAGGCCCCAACCTAAGGTTGCGCCCCGGTCCCGCATTCGATCGGCCCGACCGATTGGCCGCGGACGGTGCATTTCGGATTGCCCGCGACCGCGATCAGGCCCAGCCCCTTGTTGGTCAGGTCGGCGAGATAGCGTGCGCTCGCCCGCGTTTCGCCCGCGCCTTCGAGCGTGACGACGATCTCGCCCGCATCGAGCGGCGTCGCGGCGATCGAGCCGCCGCCATTGGTCGAGAAACGCGCCCGGGTAGTGCGCCCGGCCAGCGCGACATTGCCGTTGCCGATCACGGTGACCACGACGTCGTCGGCATCGACGCCGCGCGCGTCGATTACCCCGGCACCGGTGACCTGGAGATCGAGCCTGGTCGTACGCAGCGTACCGGCGAGCGCCAACCTGGCACCCCCGACCACGGCCGCGCCTCGTACTGCCGGCGTACGCAAGGTGATGAGCGGCGGGGGGCCGCTCGCTTTGCCGCGCTCGCCCCAGTCCTGGCTGCCTTTGCGGACAGTCAAGGTGCTTCCGTTGACCGAGATGTCGAGGCCGTCGAGCGCCCGGTCGTCGCCCGATGCGCTGGCGGCGGCACCGCCGGTGCCGACCTCCACCTGCACCGAATAGGGGCCATCCACCCGCACGCGGTCGAAATTGGTGACGACATAGCTGCGATCGGCAGCATGGGCCGGCGCGGCGAGCGCGATCAGCGCGAGAGCGAGGGAACGGCGGAGCATGGATGCGAGCATCGCACTGCTCCGCCGCCAGATGCAAGCAACGCTATTTGGTTTCAGCAAACTGAGCCGTGACAGCGAAGCCGAAAAACTCAGCTACAGCTGACGTCACCGGATCCCATCTTCGACGTGGTGCATTTGGCACCGCCGGTCAGGGTGACGTCGCCCGACCCCATCACGTTGACATTCGCCGGGCCATTGACCGCCGCGGTGACTCCGCCCGATCCCATGACGTTGACGCTGGCCTGGCCGAGCGACAATTTGGGTGCGGTGATGTCGCCAGATCCGGTGACCGAGAAGGACCCGGTCCTGGCGCTGCCGGCGGTGCCGAGGCTGCCAGATCCCGTGACCGACAGCTCGACTGCCTGGACGCTGAGCGATCCGACGGTGAGGTCGCCCGATCCTGTCGCGCTGGCCTCGAACTTCTCGCCATCCACATGGTCGACCGCCATGTCGCCCGATCCGGTGGTGCTGGCGGCGGTCATGCGCGGCATGGTGATGAAGATCTTGGCGCCCTTGCGCTCGCCGCCCCAGCTGAAGCTGTGCTCCTTGCGGCGCACCATCAGCGTGTCGCCTTCCTTCACGATCTCGAGCTTGTCGAGAATCTTGGGATCGCCTTCGGCACGGACCGAAAATCCCGAGCCGACGCGGACGTCGACATCGTCGGGCCCGGCGGCATCGACGCCGGTGAAGCCCTCGACCGCGAACGTGCGGTTGCCGCCGGCGCCGCTGGGCGGCGTACCTTCCGACCGGGCCGTGCCCGAACAGGCGGCGAGCGGAAGCAAAGCGAGCAGCATGTAGCGGTTCATGAGATCCTCCATTGTGTGTTGTCTACATAACACACTGTCGGCGGGACCGCAACGAAAAAGGGCGGCCCCGTAGGACCGCCCTTTTGTATCAACGACTTGGTCGGGCGTTAAGCCGGAACCTTGTCCTTGTTGTGGATCGCCGCGGCCTTGCGCAGGATGTCGAGGATCTTCTCCAAGGCACCCTTTTCGTCGGTCTCTTCCATCGCCGCGAGCTCGCGAGCGAGGCGGGACGCGGCGGCCTCGAAGATCTGGCGTTCCGAATAGCTCTGCTCGGGCTGGTCGTCGGCACGGAACAGGTCGCGGACCACTTCGGCGATCGACACGAGGTCGCCCGAATTGATCTTCGCTTCATATTCCTGCGCGCGGCGCGACCACATGGTGCGCTTGACCTTGGGCTTGCCCTTGAGCGTGTCGAGCGCCTCGCGGAGCGTCTTGTCCGAGGACAGCTTGCGCATGCCGACACTCTCGGCCTTGTTGGTCGGCACGCGGAGCGTCATGCGCTCCTTCTCGAACCGGAGCACATACAGCTCCAGCGTCATGCCGGCGATTTCCTGTTTCAGAAGTTCAACGACACGGCCAACACCGTGCTTGGGGTAAACAACGTAATCACCGACGTCGAAGGACAGCGCCTTGGCAGCCATGTAACTTCAACCTTTCACTTGGAATGTCGCCCGAATAAACGCACGACGCCCGGACATGGCGCCGGCAGGGGCTTGATTGGATGTGTGTGTCTCCACACGAGAGACTCGGAAAGGGGCTCTCGTCTTGACCTATTTAACACGGTCGTAATAAAATTACCAGCCCGACGTCGTTTTCATACGACGGAGCACCCCCGGAATGGGTACGGCCCCGTCCCATTGCTGGGCGAGGCCGCTTTGATCTCGATCAACTTTGTTGGCGCGCTCAGTCGCCCTGACCGGCCTCGGGCGAGAAATACTTGTCGTATTTGCCTTCCTCGCCCTTGTGCTCGTCGGCATCGGCGGGGGTCTGGTCGTTCTTGCGCGTGACGTTGGGCCATTGGCTGCTGAACGTGTTGTTGAGCTCGAGCCACTTTTCCAGGCCGCTCTCGGTATCGGGCAGGATCGCCTCGGCCGGGCATTCGGGTTCGCACACGCCGCAGTCGATGCACTCGCTGGGATTGATGACGAGCATGTTCTCGCCTTCATAGAAACAGTCGACCGGACACACCTCGACGCAGTCCATATATTTGCAGCGGATGCAGGCGTCGGTCACGACGTAGGTCATTTCTGGCTCCCCAAGAGTACGATTTGGGCCGTGCTATGCGCGTGTTCCGCGCCCGTCAATCAATCGCGCCTTTCTGCGAGACGTTTTCAAGTTGTCGGCTCCCCGCCCGCCTGGAGATCCTGATAGCAACGCTGCGCCTCGGAAGGCGGGCCGCGCCGAATCGGCAGCGCTTCGATCCGGATGGTGCGGACCTCGCCGCGATGCGTGACGAAGGTCAGGATGTTGCCCAGGCGCACCGGCGCCGCGGCGCGGTCGATCGGGCGACCGTCGATCCGCATATGCCCCTCCTCGGCAAGCCGTTGCGCGAAGCTTCGCGTCTTCACGATCCGCGCGAACCACAGGAATTTGTCGAGCCGCATTGCCGGCCCGTTACCTGGAAAGTGCTCAGCCATCGAGCATTCCGGCCAATGCGGCAAAGGCGTTGTCGCGTGGCGGCGGCTTGGGCTTGGCATTGGGCGTCAGGCCCTGCCACATCCAGCGCGCTTTGCCGTCGTCGCTTGGCCGCGCGGCGCGAAAGCCGAGCTGTGCCATCAGCCGTGCCAGCGTGTCGGGCTGGATCCCCATCGAGGTCGCGAGCGCCGCGTCGGGCGCGAACGGGGCGCGACCCTTGCGCGAATCGTGCGCGGCCCGCGCGATTCGTTCGACCAGGTCGATCCGCACCGCCTGCTGGCCGAGCGGCCGGAAGCCATAAGGCAAATCGGCGCCGGACACGGTGCGCGGCAACACCGTGGCGCCGTCGCGCGGGCCTTCGCCAAGCCGCATCAGCATCCGCCGCCAGCGTGCGGGACCGGGCTTGAGCAAGGCGGGCGCGAACAGATCAAGCGTACCGATCGTCACGCCCATCTTGTGCAGTCTCTTGCGCGCGGCCGGGTCGAGCGCCTCGACTTGCGCGCCGATCGCCCGGCGCGGCAACAACCCGCCGGCATCGAGCATCGCCCCCGCCACCGCGCGCAGCGGCGCACCCGCGGCGGCATCGCGCAGGCAGGCGTCGAGCGCGCCGAATACCGGCAAATGGCGCGCCAGCTGCGCTGCGACCCAGCGGTCGAGCCGAACCTGCACCGCTTTGCGTATCGCCGGATCGAGCGCCTCGACCGCGCGATCCAGGAGGATGCGCGGCTGGGCGAGATTGGGGCTGGCCGACAGGGTGGCGACGCGGTCTCCGCGCCAAAAAATCTCGATATCCCCGCTTCCCCGGCGAAGGCCGGGGCCTAGTCGCCACGCATTTTCCGATGGCGCCTCGCCCTTGCCATTTTGTTCGGTGGAACTAGGCCCCGGCCTTCGCCGGGGAGGCGTTGAAGTTGCGCCATTAGGCGTTTCATCCATGGGAATGGAGAAGGCGTCGTCGTCCGATTCCACCAATTCCCGCCCTCGCTTCGCCAGCTCGGCGCCGAGCCTTTTCTCCGCCGCCGCGAGCAACAGCCGTTTGTCCGCATGCCGCGCGTCGGCGGCAACGGTGAAGCGGAACCCTTGGAGCGTGCCGATCGGATGATCCTCGACCAGCACTTCGCCTTCCTCGCCGATCACCACCGGCAACGCGCCCGCATCCTTGCCGATCTGGCGCAGCAGCACCGTCGTGCGCTTGTCGACGAAGCGCTGGGTGAGTGATGCATGGAGCGCGTCGGACAAGCGTTCCTCGACCGAAGCGGTGCGCGCCGCCCAATGCGCCGGGTCGGCCAGCCAGTCGCCGCGATGTGCGATATAGGCCCAGGTGCGGATCGCCGCGATGCGCCCGGCGATCGTCTCGACATCGCCGGTGACGTCGTCGAGCCGCGCGACCTGATCGGCGAACCACGGCGCGGCGATATGGCCGTTGCCGGTGCTCAGATCGTCGTAAAGCCTGGCGACCAGCCGGGCATGCGGATCGACCCCCAGCTTGCGGAAATCGGGCACGCCGCAGGCCGCCCATAACCGGGCGACCTGGCCCGGCGATCGCGCGCGGTCGCGAACGACATTGTCCTCGGTCAGCCGTTTGAGCACCGCGAGATCGACCGACTGCGGCGCGGCGCGCAGCACGCGATTGTCGGGCTTGGCTTCCAGGCTGGCGATCAGCGCGTCGACCGAGCCGCAATCGGGCTCGCCATCGCGCCAGTAGAGGAAGTCGAGCCGGGGGAAATGATGATGCTCGATCGCATGGATTTCCTCTGGCGTGAACGCGCCCGGACCGTCGGCGGTCAGCGCGCCGAACGTCCCGTCGCGCTGATGCCGCCCGGCGCGTCCGGCGATCTGCGCCATCTCGCTGACCGTCAGCCGGCGCTGGCGATAGCCGTCGAACTTGGTCAGGCTGGCGAAGGCGACATGGTTGACGTCCATGTTGAGCCCCATGCCGATCGCGTCGGTGGCGACCAGGTAATCGACCTCGCCGGCCTGGAACATCGCCACCTGGGCGTTGCGCGTGCGCGGGGACAAGGCGCCCATCACCACCGCGGCACCGCCGCGCAGACGACGGATCATCTCGGCGACGGCATAGACTTCCTCGGCGCTGAACGCGACGATCACCGATCGCTTGGGCAGCCGCGACAGCTTGCGCGCGCCAGCATAGGACAGAGTCGAGAAACGCGGACGGTTGACGATCTCGGCATCGGGAACGAGCGCCTTGACCATCGGCCGCAGCGTTTCCGAGCCCAGGATCATCGTCTCCTCGCGCCCGCGCGCGCGCAACAAGCGGTCGGTGAAGACATGGCCGCGTTCGGGATCGGCGCCGAGCTGCGCTTCGTCCAGCGCGACGAATGCCAAATCTCTCTGGAGCGGCATGCTTTCCGCGGTGCATAGGAACCAGCGCGCGTCGGGCGGAACGATGCGTTCCTCGCCGGTGATCAGCGCAACCTGCTTGGCACCCTTCAATTTGACGACGCGGTCATAGACTTCGCGCGCGAGCAATCGCAGCGGGAAGCCGATCATCCCACTCGAATGCCCGCACATCCGCTCGATCGCGAGATGCGTCTTGCCGGTGTTGGTGGGCCCGAGCACCGCGGTGACCGGAGACGAGAACGCACGCATGATGTCCTATAGATCGTCGCCCCGGGCGATCGACGCAAGCGCGAGTTGATCGTGCGATGATAGCTACGCTCTTGTTGCGAGTCCGTAAGTAATTGTGCCTAAGGCAAGTTACCGCGACTGAAAGTTTGTAGATTCACCGATACTTGAAATAGTTCCGCACCAAGTGGGATTGGTCCCTCATGTTGCACGGCTTGCCGCACGGATCGGCGCGGGAGCGGGCGGTTAAATTGACTTTAACACCCCATCGGCAGAGTGATTCGACAGCGCCGGGGGTGGATCGGCGATTACGTAACGGGGTCGTTTCGTCGTGTTTCTGCGCAATGAGCATTATGAGCAATCAGGGGGCGCCGCTCCCAGCTCGACCGGCCGCGCGCTCGTCCTCACCACCGACCTCTCTTTCGCCGACCGGCTGCGCGCTAGCATGGCACAGATCGACTGGACGCCCGATCTCGGCGCGCGGATCGGATCGCGCGACTGGTTCCGCGGGCTTGCCACCTGCACCGCGCTGATCGGCGCGTGCTGGGCATTGTCGCCGGGCATCGGCCAGCCGCTGGTTGCCGCGTCCGCTTTGCCGCTCAAGGGCAAGGCGTGGGAAAATGCCCGCGCGCAATCGATCGCGCCGCTCGCCCTGGGCGCCGATACCGGTCAGCGCATGGCGGCGACCGACCTGGTGCGGCCGCTTGCCGAAACCCCCGATCGCCCGACACAGGCCTTTGCCTCGGCGATGAGCGACGGCGACAGCCTGGCGGCGGTGTTGCGCCGCGCCGGCACCGCCAAGACCGATATCGCCCGCGTGACCGATCTCGTCGCCGCCGCGCTGCCGCTCGACAATATCCGCCCGGGAACGCGGTTCGAAGGCGTGCTCGGCCGCCGCGCGAAGAAAAGCGACCCGCGTCCGCTCGAGCAATTGAGCTTCCAGCCGGCATTCGATTTCCGCCTGACGATCAAGCGCACCGCCAATGGCCTGACGATGGATCGCCAGGCGATCGCGGTCGACGACACGCCGCTGCGCATCCAGGGCCTGGCCGGATCGAGCCTGTACAAATCGATGCGCGCCGCCGGCGTGCCCTCGACCGTCGCCGCCGATTATATCAAGGCGATCGCGACGCGGATCTCGGTCGGCAGCGATGTCGCCTCCGACGATACCTGGGACGTCATGCTGTCGCAGCGCCGCGCCGCGACCGGCGAAGTCGAACTCGGCAAGATCCTGTTCGCCGGGCTCGATATGGGCCGCCGCAAGGTCCAGCTGGTCAAGTGGAGCCGCAATTCCGATGACGACGAGGACGATGGCAACGGCCATGGCGATTGGTACGACGCCAGTGGCCAGACCGAGCGCCAGGGCTTCATGGGCTTGCCCGTCGCGGGCCGGATCAGCTCGTCCTTCGGCATGCGGATGCACCCGATTCTCGGCTATTACCGCATGCACAAGGGCATCGACATCGCCTGCGCTTATGGGTCGCCGGTCTATGCGGTATTCGACGGCATTGTGAATTGGGCCGGCTACAAAGGCGGCTATGGCAGCTTCGTCGGCATTCAGGCGCAGGGTAGCGGGGTCGGCACCGGCTATGGCCATTTGAGCCGGGTGCTGGTTCGCAACGGCCAGCATGTCCAGCGCGGCCAGATCGTCGCCTATTCGGGCAATTCGGGGCTATCGACCGGCCCGCATCTGCATTTCGAGGTCTATCGCAGCGGCCAGGTAGTCAATCCGCGCGGCTTCTCCTTCTCGAGCGTCGCGGCGCTGACCGGCGCTGCGCTGCGCGCGTTCAAGTCGCACGTATCGGAATTGCTCTCGGTCCATCCGGGAACGCCGCGCAAGTCCAGCTGACGCGATTCCTTGTGCTCCTGCGGAAGCAGGAGCCCAGGATCACAAACGATTCCCTTGGTAGCTCTGGGCTCCTGCTTTCGCAGGAGCACGAGCCGGTTCCGCGCGACCTCGCCCGATCAGCGGCCCTGCGAGCGCCAGCGGCGGATGGTGCGGCCGATGATCTGATCCTCGCCGCCGGTTTCGCGCCACAAGGTGGAGAAGGTCGGATCGTCCGACGCCGGGCGCTTGTTGGCCTCCAGCCCGTCGAACGCGACGCGGATCGGGATGGCGACGCCTTCGCCGCAGATGATGCATTCGCGGTTGCGCAGCGCCGGGATCGAATCGAGGAAGCCGCGCGCGCCTTCCGGCATCGCCGCGCGGACGAACGCCTGGTCGCGATCGTTGTTGAGGCGCATCGCGATGATCGTACCGCATTGCGACAGCACGCCTTCCGCCAGGTCCGACGGGCGCTGCGTGATCAGGCCCAGGCTGACGCCGTATTTACGGCCTTCCTTAGCGATGCGGCTGAGGATCTTGCCGACCGACGATCCGCCGGCGTTGCGCTCGTTGGGGATGTAGCGATGCGCTTCTTCGCAGACGAGCAGGATCGGGCGCCGCGCCTCGTTGCGCGACCAGATCGCGAAATCGAACACCATACGCGACAATACGGCGACCACCACCGAGGTGATTTCGCTCGGCACGCCCGACACGTCGATGATCGAGATCGGCTTGCCGTCGCCGGGCAGGCGGAACACGCGGCTGATGAAGTCCTGCATCGTGTCGGCGACGAGCATGCCGGAGAACATGAAGCTGTAGCGCGGATCGGCCTTGATCTCGTCGATCTTGGTCTTGATCCGCAGATAGGGCGCGGTGTCGCCGGCGCGATCCATCTTGCCCATTTCGAGCTGGATCAGATTGGTCAGGTCGCTGAGCAGATACGGCACCGGGGCGTCGACCGTCAGCTTGCTGATCTCCTGCCCCAGCCGGCCCTTGGCGCGCGCGGCGAGCAGGCATTTGGCCAGGATGTCGGCGTCGATCTGACGTTCCGAATTGGACGTCGTCAGGAACACTTCACAATGTTCCTCGAAATTCATCAGCCAGTACGGCATCTGCAGGTTCGACACGTCGTAGATCGCGCCGGTGGTCTGGAACGCCGCCGCATATTCGCCGTGCGGATCCACCATCACGATATGCCCCTGCGGCGCGAGCTCGCAGATCTTGTGCAGGATCAGCGCGGCGCTGGTCGATTTACCGGTACCGGTCGATCCGAGCAGCGCGAAATGCTTGCCCAGCATCGCGTCGACATAGAGCGAGGCGCGGATGTCCTTGGTCGGATAGACCGTGCCGATCTCGATATTGGCGCGGTCGTCGGCGGCGTAGATCTGCTTGAGGTCGGCGGTCGAGACCGGAAATACCGCCGCGCCCGGAGAGGGATAGCGCGTGACGCCGCGACGGAATTTGTAGAGCTTGCCGGTCAGTCGTTCCTCATCGCCTTCGCCGAGAAAGTCGATCAGCGCCAGGATGCCGGCCTCGACCAGGCGCAGCGAGCGGATATTGGCGATCATCCAGCAGGCGCCGACCCGAATCTTGACCTGCGCACCGACCGAGCCGGCCGATGCCAGCACGGAATCGGGATCGGCGGCATAGCTGGCAATGGCATCGGGATCGAACAGCACCTGCCCCCCCGAACCGGCGATCTCGATCAGTCCGCCGATCTCGCTGCCGAGGCTCGGGGTGGGGGTCGGTGCGGCAGCCTCATCGGCCGTCGTCCGCGCGAACGCGCTACCGCCCAGCATTTCGGTCATCGGAATCCCCTGATCATTCCGAGTCGCTATGGCACGTCAGGGGTAAATATTGGGTTTGCTATCTCTAACAGGCTGCTGGCGCGGCCTTGGCCGTGATGCCGGACTTATTCCGGCACCCAATGGGCAGTACCGCACTTGGACGAAAGCGCGCGTTTCCCCTCTCCCGCTTGCGGGAGAGGGCAAATGCAACCTCTTGCGAGGGTTTCGGCACAAAGATATCAAACCCGCCGCGCGATATACCCCGCGCTCCAGCCGAACAGCACCGAGAGCGCGACCGCGACCAGCCCGTAAGCGATCGAACTGCGCTGCGCCGATCGCGCGACGAATCGCTCGAACCCCGATTTGCGAATGTCGATCTCCTTGGTCGCGACGGCCAGTACGTGCCGGTCCCGGATCAGGAAGGTTTCGGCGGTGAAGCGGCCGACCGGCACGCGCGCCGGGATATTGACGCGGGCACGGTAGAGCACGCCGTCGCTGATCTCGACCGCATTGGGCTGCTCATAATAGAGACCCGACCGCCGCTTGAGGTCGACCAGTCCGCGCGCGAAGCGGTCCTGCTCGTCCTGCGGCGCGCTCGACGCCGGGGACAATTGCAGGCTGTCGAGGCCGAGCTCGTAGATCGCGCGCGTGCGGCTATCGACCACCTGGCCGATCGGGCGCGACGATACCATGCCGTAGAAACTCGGTGCCGACCGATAGCGCAGCCGCGAGGCATTGACCCAGATGCCGGCGATCTTCTCCTTTTCGCGCACCAGGATCGATTGGGTCGGCCCCTTCACCACCACGACGATGTCGGTCGGCGCATCGTCGTCGGGCAGCCGACCGCCCGGATAGAGGATCGCTCCGAACAGCAGCAGGTCCGCGCCGGTGAACGAATAAGCGATCTCGATCTGGCGCTGCGAGACGTCCGGAACCAATACCGGTTTCGATGCCGGCCTGGACTGGCCCAGCAGGAGCGGCGCGCTCACCAACGCGAGAGCGGCACGGCTCCTCAAGACAACTCAACCGAATAGATTTCATCGGGCCGCCAGCCGAGCCCGATCGCGATGCGCAAGCCGACCAGCAGGACCAGCACGGCAAGCGCCAGGCGGAGATATTCGGGTTTCACTCGCGCGGCGAAGCGCGCGCCGAGCTGCGCGCCGATTACCGACCCGATCAGCAGCAACACCGCGAGCACGATGTCGACCGCCTTGGTCGTGGTGGCGTGGACCATCGTCGCCCAGGCAGTGACGAACAGGGTCTGGAACAGGCTGGTGCCGACCACGACCTGCGTCGCCATACCGAGCAGATAGATCATCGCCGGGACCAGGATGAAGCCGCCGCCGACGCCGAGCAGGATGGTCAGAATGCCGACCCCGAAGCCGAGCAGCAACGGCGCTAGCGGCGAAACGTAGAGCCCCGAGCGATAGAAACGCATCCGGAGCGGGAGCGCGGCGACCAAGGGATGGTGGCGCCGCTTGCGGGCAGGCGGCGGCGCTCCGCCGCGCGCGGCCAGGATGTACCGGATCGATTCCCTGGCCATGGTCGAGCCGATCCAGCCGAGCATCAGCACATAGATGACCGCGATCACCGTATCGATCTGCCCGGTCCGCTGGAGGATGCGGAAGATCCACGCCCCGACTCCCGAGCCGACGAAGCCGCCCGCGACCATCAAGCCGCCCATCTGGAAATCGACCCCGCGCCGCTGCAGATGCGCGAACACGCCGGAGACGCTCGCCCCGGTCACTTGGCTCGCCGACGAGGCCGCGGCGACGGTCGGCGGGATGCCGTAGATGATCAACAGCGGCGTGGTCAGAAACCCGCCGCCGACCCCGAACATCCCCGACAACAGCCCGACGAACAGCCCGAGCGCGACGATCACCAGCGCATTGACCGACATGTTGGCGATGGGGAGATAGAGATCCACGGCGCTACGTTAGACGCAGGTTGTGGCGGGTGGAAGGCGCGGGATAGCGGCGAACGGCCCTATTCCTTGCTGCCCTCCGCCTCGTCATCGGTGGTAACCGCGCTTGGCGCGGCTGCCACACCCGAGAGCATGCCGTTGAGGCTGCCCCCGCTTATCCCCAATTCCGCCATCAGCCCGTCGATCAGCGGGCCACCGACCCGGTAGCGCATGGCCGCGGCAACCGCGGAATCGGCAAGGTTCCCGGAACCGCCAGCACCGTCCGAAGCACCCGGATCTCCGTGCAGGCCGCGCGCGTCGAGGATCGAAATCTTGTCGATCTGCTCCATCGGCTTGCTTGCTGCTGCGATTATCGCGGGCAGCGCCTCCAGCATCGCCTTGCGAACCAGCAAGGCGGTCTGCGAATCGTTGAGGACGTTGGTGGCTTCGTTGAGCGCGGTCTGACCCGCGGCATCGACTGTAAACGCCGCCGCCCGGCCCTCGGCGCGCGCCTTTTCGGCATCGGCCTCGGCTTCGGCCTCGGTGCGTAAAGCGGCGGCGCGGGATTCGGCGGCCTCCTTCTCGGCGGTTGCGGCGACGGTGATCTGGACCGCTTCTTCCTGCGCGCGCTGGGTGGCCGCGATCACCGCGACGTTCTTGTTGCGATTGGCGATCTCCGTCGCCTTCGCGGTCAGGACGCTTTCCTCGGCGCGGACGGCCAAGGCGCGCGCTTCGTTGGCCGCGGCGGTCGCGGTCGATTCCTCCTCGGACTTCTGTGCGGTCTGCACCGCGGTGGTGATGCGCGCGATCTCGATGGTACGGTCGCGCTCGATCGTTGCGGTCTGCACCGCCCCATCGCGGGCGATGGTTGCCGTCTGGATCACCTTGTCGGCCTCGGTCTGCGCGACCGTCTGCGCCTGCTCGGCATTGATCCGGGCGATTTCGGCCAGCCGCGTCTGTTCGGCTTCGGCGGTGGCGATCGCGGTCGCCTGCTCCGCCCGGCGGGCGGCCAGCGTCTGTTCCTGCGTGAGGCGGGCCTGCTCGGCCTCCTGCGCGATCGCCAGCGACTGGTTGTTCGCATCGAGGTTGCGTTGCTCGATCTCGACGCGGTTGGTCGCGACGATATCGTTGCGGATCTTCTTGCGCTCCTCGATCGTGCGGGTGAGCACGGTCAGGCCCTCGGCGTCGAACGCGTTGTTCTCGTTGAAATGCTCGAACGCGGTCTGATCGAAATGGGTGATGCTGACCGATTCCAGCTGAAAGCCATTCATGTCCAGATCGGTCATCAGCGCTTCCTGGACCTTCTGGATGAAGTCGGCGCGGTTGGCGTGCAGATGCTCCATCGTCATCGTCGCCGCGACCGAGCGCAGTGCCGAGACGAGCTTGCCGTCAAGCAATGACTTCACCGCATCGGGACTGTTGACCGATTCGCCGAGTGTCTGCGCCGCGGCGGCGATCGACTGCGCATCGGGCTTTACCTTGATGTGGAAAAGCCCGACGACGTCGACGCGCAATTTGTCGAGCGTGATCAGCGCGTCCTTGTTGAGGCGCGACACTTCGAGCTTCACGGTGGTCAGCCGGACTTGCATCAATTCGTGCAGCACGGGGATCACCATGATGCCGCCGTTCAACACCACCTTCTCGCCGCCAAAGCCTGTGCGGATCAGCGCGATGTCCTTCGTGGCGCGGCGATACAGGCGCGTGAGGATGATCCCCATCACGACCAGCGCAAGGAGCGCGATACCGGCATAAATCAGGACGTTCAGCAGCGATGCGGACAAAAGACCCTCCCCAATTTCAAATTAAATCGTTCAGATTGGCCGGAACGGCGTGCTGATGTCCGGAATGGCGAAGAACACCGCCCCTTGCTTGCCAACCAACAGGGCGCTTTCGCCCTGCGCGATCACATCGGCGTCGTCATGCGGCTCGACCATGACGTAATGCGCCTGGCCGAATTGATCGACGACCTTCGCGCGCGCCGGATGCCCGCGCGAGGCCGCACCTTCCAGTACCGTCCCGCGATGCCGCAGCAGGTCTTCGGCATTGATGACCGAAGACTCATAGGACGGAAAGATTCGCGCCAGTCCGGCGGAGACGAACGCATTTGCGACGACGGCGATCACCAGCGCCGCAGCGCTGGCGATGCCCCAGTGCAGCGGGCTTCCGACCAGGAGCGTGGCGATCTGCTGGATGGCGACGCCAGCGACACTGAAGCAACATAGCAGCGACGTCAGCCAAATCAGGATCGGCAAGTCGCGCCCGAACCCCAGCCAGTCGAGCAGACCCGGCCCAGCCTCGGCACCGCCTGCATCCACATGCGAACCCAGGTCGAGATGCCCCAGACCCAGCCCCACTCCCTCGATGATGCCGATGCCCAGCATGACCACGAAGGAGACCGCGAACGGCGCATATTCCGTAGTTAAAAGAAAGCTGAACACCCGCCGATCATATCGGAATTCATTCGGAAGAATATAGCAAAGTTCCGCCATCTTGGAGCTAAGCGGACGTAGTTTTCGGGTGCCGAGACAGTCCGATCAGATGACGGTAATTAGGCGAGATCCCAGGAATTATGCGCATCCCTCGCGGTCCAGGTTCGGGGATATGCGGGTGCGGCCGATCGCTGCTATCGTCGCCTTGCGATCAAGTTGCCGGCTTCGCGGAGACACATCGTGAGCATACGCCTCTCAGCGCTCATTTTCGGAAGCATTGTCGGGCTGGCCCTGTCCACGGCTCATGCGACATCTTCCCGCGATCCGGTCCTGGGAACTTGGAGGTTGAACGTTGCCAAGTCGCAATTCACACCCGGTCCGGGGTGGCAGAGCCAAATCCGGAAATACAGGGCCGTTCCGCAAGGGGTCGCGGTCACCTGGACGGGCGTCGATGCCAAAGGCGAGAAGATGCGGGTAAGGTACACCTATGCTTATGATGGGCGCGATTATCCGATGCTCGGCTCGGCAAGTTATGACACCCTAAACGCTGTGCGCATCGACGAGCGGACGGTCAGATCCGAGGAAAAGCGAGACGGCATAACGGTGGGGATTGCCGTGCGCACGGTTTCGCCGGACGGAAAAGTCCTGACCATCTCGGACGAGGGCACAAACAGAAAAGGTCAGAGGTTCTCGCAGCTATTGGCGTTCGACAGACAGTGACGCCGTAGGCCTCGCTGATGCCGATGGGTGCGCGATGGACTCGCGTCCGGGGTTCCGGCAGATTTCGGCGGAAAACGACCTCGATGATATCCTTCAGGTCGGGGGGAGCGGCAGGTGTTGGGGAAACCGTCGGTAGACTGCACGCGCCGTACATTGCTGGGAGCCATCGGGCTGGCCATGCCTGTTCGGGCGGCCCTGGCAACGGAGGTGACGGCGGATCCGCGCACCGAATATGGTTTCGCGCCGGGACTGACTTATCTGAACACGGCTTCGCTGGGGCCGACGCCCCTGAGCGTGCGTGCAAAGATGGATGCCGCCTGGATCGAGCTGGAGCAGAATCCGGTCTTCGAGACCTATAATGATGGCCCCCTGCATCTGCAGTCGGATCGCGCGCGCGGAGAAGTCGCCGCCTTGTTGGGTTGCCATGCGACGGAATTGCTGATCACGCGGAGCACGACCGACGCAATGAACATATTGGTGTCGGGTTTGCGGCTGGGTGCCGGTGATCGGGTGCTGCTCACGGATCAAGAGCATGAAGGCGGCACCTATTGCTGGACCAATCTCGCGCGCCGCCGTGGCATCGTCGTCGATACGATCCCGATCGCGCCCGAGGATCACGATCCGGCGGCTGTCGTCGAGCGCTTCGCGCAAGCGATCCGACCCGAAACCAAGGTCATCAGCGTCAGCCATGTCGTCTCCGCCACCGGGTATCTCATGCCGATTCCGGAGATCGCGGCTTTGGCCAGAGCGAAGGACGTGCTCTGCGTAGTCGATGGCGCACAGGCGCTCGGCCAGATCCCCGTGGACGTCAAAACGCTCGGCTGCCACGCTTATGCCGCGCCGGGGCATAAATGGCTGATGGGGCCGAAGGGCACCGGCCTGCTCTATCTCTCACCCGAAACCGGCGACCGGATCGAGCCGGTCCAGCTCGAGGACGGCCATCGCTTTATTTCGAACTCGACCGGTGTCGGCTGCCTGCCCTTGTGCATTGGTCTCGGCGCGGCCGCGGAGGCGGCGCGCAGGCGCGGGATGGCGTCGATCCACGCGCGCACGCTCGCACTGCGGAATCGGGCTTATGACGGGCTGGCGCGTATTCACGGACTGCGGCTCGCCAGCGTCCCGCCGGGAGGGCCGGCGGCGACGGCATTGGTAGCTGCCTATCTCCCCGATGCCATCGACAGCGCGGCGTTCCGCGCGGCCATGCGGACGGAGCACCAGATCATCGTCAAGATGGCGGAGAAACGCTGGTTCAACGGCTTCCGCCTCTCGCCGCACATCTTCAATGACGAGGACGATGTGGACAGAGCGCTTCGTGCCATCCGTCTGGAGTTGGCGCGATAGCCGCGCGGCCAAGACCGACCATTGGCGTGCATTGACGCCTTAACGGGCGACGATAGCCGGTACTAGGCCACACCTTCCCCCGCTGAGCCATTCGATTGCCCGCCGCATCAGCGCGCGGACCGCCCGTTGTCACGCGATCGCAACCGAAACGACGCGAAATTGGCATCATGCGGAGGCACAGGCGCCTCGTTCTGCACTGCAGCAACGTCCACAACCAAGGGGCCGCCGTGATCCGTTCCACTACCAGCTTGTTCGCGCTTGCCGGCGCATTGTTCTGCGCCGATGCGGCGTTCGCCCAGACCGCCGTGGCGGATGCCGGCACGACGCAACCGGGCGACGCTCAACCCGCCGGCGCGCAACCCGACGACGCCCAACTCGATCCTGGCTCGACGATCGTGATCACCGGCCGCTCGACGCGCTCGTCGACCGAGCTTCCGGGGAGCGAGATTCAGAAGATCCTGCCCGGCGTCTCGCCCTTGAAGGCGATCCAGACGCTGCCCGGCGTGCTCTACATCACTGCCGATCCCTGGGGCTATAACGAGCAGAACGCGCAGATCTTCATCCATGGTTTCGCCGCCAACCAGCTCGGCTACACGATGGACGGCATACCGCTGGGCGACCAGAGCTACGGCAATTATAACGGCCTCTCGCCGCAGCGCGCGATCATCTCGGAGAATGTCGGCCGCGTCGTCGTGTCGACCGGCGCCGGCGATCTCGCCACCGCGTCGAACAGCAATCTCGGCGGTACGGTGGAAACCTATTCGTCGGCGCCGCTCGACAAATTCGGTATCCAGCTCGGCCAGACCGTCGGCAGCTTCGACACGTCGCGCACGTTCGTACGGATCGATACCGGCGCGTTCGGCGTCGACGGCAATACTTCGGCCTATCTCTCGGCAGCGCGCCAGCACGCCCGAGCCTGGGATTTCAACGGCAATCAGGGCGGCTGGCAGGCCAATGGCAAGTTCGTCAACGACGGCAAGGCCGGCAAGCTGACGCTCTATTTCGACTATAACGACATGACCCAGCCGAACGAGGACGCAACTACCTTCTTCAAGCCGTCCGCTGGCGGCACCGCGACCCCGGTCCAGCTCTATACACCTTATACCAAGCCGTTCTTCTATCCGGACCTGGCCACCTACCGGACGTCCTATCTGAGCGCGCTGGGCAATTCGCCGGCGGCGCAGGGCGGCAATTACCGCAATTATTATTCGGACGCGCAGCGGACCGATTACCTCCTCTACATGCGCTACGACGCGCATCTGTCGGATCGCATCACCTGGTCGACCGCGGGCTATTACCATCACAATGACGGTGCGGGCGTCGTCGCCGGACCGCTCGGTCAGTCAATCACCACCGCGCAGCCCTATCTCGACCCAAATTACGCGACTGCGCTCGCGAACAAGTGCCAGTTCGGCACCAACGGCAATGGCGTTCGTCCCGCGGCGTGCACGGCGATGACCGACGCCCAGGCACAGGCGGTCGGCGCTGCCCTGGTCGCGGCGACCGGCGGATCGGGCCTGATCACCCGCACCACCGAATATCGCATCGATCGCGGCGGCATCATCTCCGCGCTCAACATCGATCTCGGCAACCACAAGATCGAGCTCGGCGGCTGGTTCGAACGCAACAGCACGACGCAATATCGCCGCTGGTACGCGGTTGACATCAACAACCCAGCCTCGAGCACGCCGTACATCCGTCCGCTCGACGTCCAAACGCCCTTGTTCACCCAATATCAGGGCGAGGCGCGGATCAACGAGTTGCAGCTCCATTTGCAGGACAGCTGGCAAGTGACCGGCAAATTGCTGGTCAACGCCGGCTTCAAGACCAGCGCGCAATGGGCCAATGGCTGGTTCCCCGTGCAACCCAGGCTCGGCTCGCTGTCGGGCCTGACCGGTGGCCTGCCCCAGGGCAGGATCGATACGAAGAACTGGTTCCTGCCCGCGTTCGGGGCCAATTATAATTTCAACGGCCACGAACAGCTCTATTTCAACGTCCAGAAGAATCTGCGCCAATATCAGGCCTATCTGGCCGGCGGCGGCGGTCCCTGGTTCACCGGCAGCCAGGCGGCATTCAATGCCTTTGCCGACCAGGGCAAGCCCGAGAGCAGCTGGACCTATGAAGGCGGGCTGCGCACCAGCCGCGGTTTCGGCAACGGCATCGGCTTCGACGCGCAGGTCAATTATTATCACGTCGTATTCAACAACCGCCTGCTGGCGATCTCGACCAATCCCGGCGGCATCGCCGGCGGCCAAATCACCGGCGGTACGTCGATTCTGGTCAATGTCGGCGACGTCCATACCGACGGCGTCGACGCCGCCTTCACCTTCCGCGTCGGCCGCACTTTCTCGCTCTACAACGCAACATCGTACAATCTGTCGAAATATCAGAGCGACTATACGTCGACCGCGACCGGGATCGGCGCGGCCACCGGCACGTGTATCGGCGGTTATCTCGTCACCGGCGGGGTCGTCCCGACCTGCGGCAAGCAGCTGCCCGGCACGCCGAAATGGATGAACAAGACCGTCGCGACAATGTCGGTCGGGCCGTTCGAGGCGCAAGTGATCGGCGATTTTGTCGGCCGCCGCTTCGCCACCTTCACCAACGACGCCAGCGTGCCGTCTTACTTCCTGACCTCGCTGCGCCTCGCCGCGAAGCTGCCGGACAATATCCTGCCGCTGCGCAAACTGGAGGTGTCGCTCAACGTCACCAACCTGACCGACCGCAAGGGCGTGTCGAGCCTGTCGATCGGATCGGCAACCAACAGCTATTCGGCCTATCCGATCGCGCCGCGGCAATGGTTCCTGACATTGTCGGCGGCCTATTGAGGCAGCGGTAAAGCCGGATCCGGGCGGAGCTTCGTTTCAACGGGGACCCGCCCGACGATCGGTTACGAGCGACCGAAAATGGCGTTGTTCCGCCGCCACACATTCGAAAGGATGTGTGGGGTGGACGGCGGCTGAAGCTTTTGTGCTTGCGCCTTTTCCCGATTTGGTCCCTTTTGGCCCCACAGGGGAGCGATGCTTGAGGGCCGTAAAGGGAGACGGCTCAAATGAATCGCGTACGCATCACACAACGCACCTCGGTGGCTACCTTGGCGCTGATCGCTGGTCTGTCGGCAATACCGGCATTTGCCCAGGACACCGCCGGCGCCACCCCCACGGCAGCATCCGCCGCCGGCGACGAAATCGTCGTCACCGGATCGCGCATTCGCCGTAGCCCGCTGGACAGCGACAAACCGGTCGTCACCGTTGACGAGGCGGCGATGGCCAAGACCGGGCTCAGTTCGGTCGCCGACGTGCTGCAACGCCTGCCCAGCGCGGGCGGCGGGCTGAACACCAAGGTCAACAATGCCGGCAATATCGGCGGGCCGCCCGACGGCACCGGCGTCAGCTCGGGCTCGGCGGAAATCGATCTGCGCTATCTCGGCGCCAAGCGCACGCTCGTGCTGGTCGACGGATTGCGCTTCGTCAACGGATCCGCCGCGGGCGGGATTCCCGCCTCGGTCGATCTCAACGAGATCCCGACCAACATGATCGAGCGCGTCGAAGTGCTCCAGTCGGGCGCGTCGCCGCTCTATGGCTCGGACGCGGTCGCCGGGGTGGTGAACATCATCACCCGCCAGGCCCAGAAAGGGCTCAAGGCCTCGGCGCAATTCGGTACCTATCGCGAGGGCGACGGCCATACCACCGACCTCCAGCTGAGCTATGGCATCCAGTCGCCCTCGACCGGCACGTCGCTGGTGTTCGGCGCGACCTATACCAAGCAGGAAGCGGTGAGCACCGCCAACCGCGCCATCTCGCTGTTTCCGACCTCCGGCATCACGTCCTGCGCGGTGGCGACCAGCGGCTGCAGCAGCGCCATCCCCAATGGCCGGTTCGACGTGCTCGGCCAGAGCTTGACGCTCGTCGCCCCGGTGGTCGGGCGCAAACCGGTCTATCCGACCGATTTCCGCGCCTATACGCTTGCCGACCGGTTCAATTTCGCGCCGTACAATTACCTGATCACGCCCAACGAGCGCATCGGCGGGTTCTTCAATTTCAAGCAGGAATTGTCGAGCTCGGTCAATTTGCGGGTCAAATTGGTCTATAACCATCGCCATTCGACCACCGAGGCGGCGTTCCTGCCGCTGTTCATCGGGCCCGATGCCGGCAACGGCAATCTGCTCGATACGATTTCGGTCGACGCCACCAATCCGTACAATCCGTTCGGCGTGACCCTGTCGTCGGGCGCGGACGGCACGCCGGCCAATTATTCGACCATCCGGCGGCGTTTCGTCGAAGGCGGCCAGCGCGTCTTCACGCAGGACGTCAACACTTTCTCCGGCACCGTCACGCTCGACGGCTCGTTCTTCCTCGGCAGCAAGAAATGGTATTGGGACGCCAACGCCGTGGTCGGCCTGAACGATGCCCATCAGCTGTTCACCGGCAACCTCAACGCCGCGAAGCTCGCCAAGGCACTGGGCCCGGTCGCGAACTGCACCGGGGATTGCGTGCCGTTCAACATCTTCGGCGGCCTGGGCTCGATCACCCCGGCGATGCTGAATTACGTGACGTTCGACGAACGCGACAAGAGCACGCAACGGCTGTACGATTACACCGCCAATCTGTCGGGCGAGCTGTTCGACCTGCCCGCCGGCCCGGTCGGCATCGCGATCGGCTACGAACATCGCGTCCAGAAAGCGAGCTACGATCCCGATCCGGTGATCGTGGCGGGGCTCGGCGCCGACGTGCCGACCAGCCCGGCGCGCGGCGGCTTCAATGTCGACGAAGTCTATGGCGAGCTTCGCGTGCCGATCCTGGCCAATACGCCGTTCTTCTATCGGCTCGAACTCGACGGCGCGGTCCGCCATTCGGACTATTCGTCGTTCGGCAGCAGCACGACCTTCACCGCCTCCGGCCTGTGGAAACCCGTCGCCGACCTGCTGTTCCGCGGCGGCTATGCCGAGAGCCTTCGCGCGCCGAGCATCGGCGAACTCTATGCGGGCCTGTCGCGCAGCGACGCGACGATCAACGATCCCTGCACCAGCGGCGCCGGCGGCTCGTTCCAGACCAACGCGACGGTCCGGGCGAATTGCATCGCCAATGGCGTGCCGGCCAACGGCAGCTACAATGATCCGACCGGCGGACAGCTCGGCGTGTTCTCCAAGGGCAATGCGGCGTTGAAGCCGGAAACCGCCAAGACCTGGACCGCGGGCGGCGTGTACAGCCCGTCCTGGGCCAAGAGCTGGTCGTCGGCACTCAGCCTGGAGGTCAATTACTATAATATCAGCCTGAAGAACGCGATCGACTCGGTGCCGGCGTCGCTCACCTTGGCGCGGTGCGCGTTCAACGCCGATCCCATCAGCTGCTCCGCGATCAAGCGGACGCCCAGCGGCACGATCGCGGGCATCAGCGCCGGCTTGCTCAACCTCAACGCGATCAAGACCGACGGGCTCGACGCCACCTTCCTCTATCGCTCGCCCAAGATCCGCGGCGGGACGATCGGGCTGTCGGCCAATGCCGCCTATCTGCTGAAGTACAATGTCGCGCCGCCCTCCGCGCCGATCCAGGTCTGCGCCGGCACCGAGCGCTGCCTGGCGACCGATCAGGCGTTTCCGCGCTTCAAGCTGAACAGCACGATCGACTGGTCGTCGCCCGCCTTCGGCGCATCGTTCACCGCGCGCTACATCAGCGCGGTGACCGAAGGAAACGGCCATATCATGTCCGCGACCTTCTATGGCGACGTGCAACTTTACTACTCGCCCGCCTGGATGAACCACGACATGCGCCTGACGATCGGCGTCAACAATGTGTTCAACAGGAACCCGCCGGTCTGCGCGACCTGCGACAGCGCGAACTTCGATCCGACGACCTACGATATCCCGGGTCAGTTCGGCTATGCGCGTCTGTCCTACGGGTTCTGATTGGTAATCAACGGTGACGGGCGCAACTGCGCCCGGACAGGGCCTGGGATCAAGGCGCCCGTCACCGTAAACTCGCAAGAGCAGTGACGCTGCAATTCTCGCGCTGACGGCGCTGCTCGCCCCGGTTTGGGGACGGTTGGGCACCGCCGACCGCGGCCACGCTCTGTTGCAGCGCAGCATCAATATGCTATGGTGCGTGCGTCCTCAAATCCTAGCTCCTCTCAGATCGACCTCCAGCCAAAAAGGCCAGCGATGACCGATCAATTGATCGCGATGATCCTGCAGGGCGGCGGCGCGCTCGGTTCCTATCAGGCCGGGGTGTTCCAACAGATCAGCGCAAACGGTTTCGTGCCCGACTGGATCGTGGGAACATCGATCGGCGCGATCAACGGCGCGATCATCGCCGGGAACGAACCGGATCGCCGGGTCGATAGACTGGTATCGTTCTGGCGGACGGTGGAGCCCGCCGCGTCCTGGTTCGACTTGTGGACTCCGCGAGGGTGGGGGGAGATGCTCAACCCCTTCAATCCGGTCCTGACGTCGTTCTCCAAGAACCGCGCCGTCCTGTCGGCGATAATCCAGGGGGTCGACGGTTTCTTCACGCCTCGCCTGCCCTTGAATGCCGATCTTCTCACGCCGGTCGCGCTCGATGAGGCGGGCTTCTATGACACCTCGCCGCTCCATCAGACGCTGCTGGACCATGTCGATTTCGACTATCTGAACGATGGCCCGATCCGATTGAGCGTGTGCGCGGTGAACGTCGAGAGCGCCGCCTTCAAAGTGTTCGATACGGCCGACCAGTCCGATGGCCCGATCGGCCCGAGGCACATCATGGCGAGCGGTGCGCTGCCCCCGGCCTTTCCGCCGGTCGTGATCGACGGGCAGGCTTATTGGGACGGCGGCATCTATTCGAACACGCCGCTCGAGGTCCTGCTCAACGACCAGCTCGATCGTGACGCCTTGGTGTTCCTGGTCGATCTCTGGGACCCGACCGAGCATTTGCCCGAAACGATGTCGGACGTAATGGATCGGATGAAATCGATCCAATATACCGGCCGCACGACCGCGCAAATCCAGGTTCGCAAGCGTATCGAGGATCTGCAAAAGGCGATCCGGCTGCTCGCCGAACAGGTTCCTCAGGATCGCCTGGCCGATCCCGCCGTCGCCGCGCTTGTCGCCAAGGGCTCGGATCGTACCGTCAACGTCATCCGGCTGATCATGAAGGCGCTGGAAGGCGACGATCAGTTCCGCGACGTGGATTTCACCGCCTCTACCGTCGTGGCGCGATGGGCCGCCGGCAATGCCGATGCCGCCCGGGCATTGCACCATAAAGCCTGGCTCAAGCCGGTGCCGCCGCATGCGGGCCTCGTCATCCATGAACTGGACCAGCATGAGGAAACCCGATGACCGAAGACGACGTCCGGAACGGTTTTGCGATGCCGATCTACAATCCGGCCTATCCGCCGGGACCGTATCGGTTCGTCGACCGCGAATATCTCATCATCACCTATCGCACCGATCCGGCGGTCCTGGAAAAGGTCATCCCGGCGCCGCTCAGGATGACCGATCCGGTCGTCAAATATGAATTCATCAACATGCCGGACTCGACCGGCTTCGGGCATTATTGCGAATCCGGTCAGGTCATCCCGGTGAGTTTCGAGGGCGAGGCCGGCAGCTACGTCCATTCGATGTATCTCGATGACCACCCGCCGATCGCCGGCGGCCGCGAGCTCTGGGGGTTTCCCAAGAAGCTGGGCAATCCCAAGCTCCAGATCGACAAGGATACGCTGGTCGGAACGCTCGATTACGGCAGCGTGCGCGTCGCCACCGGAACGATGGGCTTCAAGCACAAGGCGCTCGACCCCGAGCCCGTCATCAAATCGCTCGGCGGCCCCAATTACCTGTTGAAGGTCATTCCGCATGTCGATGGAACGCCGCGGATCTGCGAACTGGTGCGCTACAGCATGACCGATATCAATCTGAAGGGTGCCTGGTCCGGCCCCGGCGCGCTGACGCTGGTCGATCATGCCCTGGCGCCGGTGTTCGACCTGCCGGTGCTGGAAGTGCTGTCGACCGTGCACATCATCGCCGACCTGACATTGCCGCTCGGCCATGTCGCTCACGACTATCTCTCTTGATCGAGGACAGACCATGACATTGCAGGGCAAGGTAGCGCTCATCACCGGGGCCGCGAGCGGGATCGGCAAGGAAATCGCGCTCGAATATGCGAAACAGGGCGCGAAGATTGTCATCGCCGATCTCAATCTCGACGCCGCGACGGCGGCGGCCGCCGAAATTACCGCCGCCGGAGGCATCGCCATGGCGGTGGCGATGAACGTCACCGATGAAGCGCAGGTCGACAAGGGCGTCGCCGACGCCGTCGCGGCTTATGGCGGGATCGATGTCCTGATCAGCAATGCCGGCATCCAGATCGTCCACCCGATCGTCGATTTCCCCTATGCCGATTGGCAGAAGCTGATGGCGATCCACGCCGATGGCGCCTTCCTTACGACGCGTGCGGCGATGCGCGCGATGATCGCCGCCAAGCGCGGCGGCGTCATCATCTATATGGGATCGGTCCATAGCCACGAGGCGTCACCGCTAAAGGCCCCCTACGTCACCGCCAAGCACGGCCTGATCGGCTTGGCCAAGGTGGTCGCCAAGGAGGGCGCCGAGCACGGCATCCGCGCCAATGTCATCTGCCCGGGCTTCGTCCGCACGCCGTTGGTCGACAAGCAGATCCCCGAACAAGCCAAGGAGCTCGGCATTTCGGAGGCGGACGTGATCAAGAACGTGATGCTCAAGGAAACCGTCGACGGCGAGTTCACCACCGTCGAGGACGTCGCCGCGACCGCCGTTTTCCTGGCAGCCTTCCCGTCGAACGCGCTGACCGGTCAATCGATCATCGTCAGCCATGGCTGGTGCATGCAATAGGCGGTCGGGCGTAGCCGTATCGATGAAACCGAATATGTTGGCGTTCGAGCCGGCCGTCGCCCGATCGGTCAACCGCCGCGTGGGTGAGGGCGCGTAACGGCGGCGGCTTCCGGCGACTAGGACGTCAGCGCAATCGATGCGCATTTGAGCGCATGGCTCTTGCAACCATGCCGAGGTGAATTACGTTTACAACACACCTCGTCAAGGAAGACCGCATGTTTCGAAAAGTCGCTTTCGTTGTTGCGTTGGTCGCCGGTACCGTCACCGCCACACCCGTTCTCGCCAAGGGATGCATTCGAGGCGCCATCGTCGGCGGGGTTGCCGGTCACTATGTCGGCCGTGGTCATGCACTCGCGGGCGCGGCCGCGGGATGCCTTGTCGCCCGTCACCACTTTGCGCAGGAGGCCAAGGCCAAGAAAGCCGCCGCGCGGCGTTGATGACCAGAGCATCGCGCGGAAAAGTGGGTACCGGTTTTCCGCAAAAACGATGCGACAACAAATAACGAGAGCGGAGTGCGTGATTCAGAAATCACCCACTCCGCTCTAGGTTGAGAACCCGGATAAGCAGTTGTTCTTGACGCGATCCATTTCCAAAACTCGTCATCCCAGCACAAGCTGGGATCTCAAGCGGCATCACCGTCAGAGACCAACATCGGGTCGGATCGTCCCCCGGACGATCCTTGAGCATGCGGAGCATGCTCAACCCGATGGTCTTTCGCTGGGGCGACGGGAGAATTCCGCGTGGATAGGGACGCGGCCGACGCGGTTATCGCGCCGGCCAATCGAATACGCCACTTTGGGTTGGTTAAACCCAACCCGCAGGCTGCGGGCTATCCACCCGCAGCCTGTTTGAGCCCTGTCCTACCTCAGCGGAACGAGCCGCTGAGCATCACGCCGAACACGCGCGGGTCGTTGTAGATCCCCGCCCGATAGTTCGACGTGTCGATCGCGCCGATCAGGTTCTTGGTGTTGGTCAGGTTGCGGGCGAACACCGCCAGTTCGTACTTGCCCCAGGCGTAGCCGATTTTCCCGCCCAGTTCGTAATTGCCGTCCGAGCTATATTCGACGCTGCGATAGAGCACGAGGTTGGTCTTGCCCTGGATGTTGAAGTCGCCGGCGATGAACAGCTTGCTCTCGCCACCCAGCGGCAGGTCGTACCGCCCACTGACGTTGATGTTGTAATCGGGCGCGTTGGGGAACGGGTTGCCGTTGATGTTGGCGTAGTAATTGTTGCCGATCCGCACCGTCGGATTGAGCACCGTCTGCGACATCACGCCGCCCGCCGCGCCGACCTGGGCATAGACGTTGGGCGCGTTGATCTCCGTGTGCAGCAGGCTGAGGCCGACATTGAAGCGCAAATTGTTGGTCGGCCGCGCCTCGAGCTCGGCCTCGACGCCATAGCCCTTGCCCTTGTTGCCGTTGAACAGCACGCCGTTGCCGTTGCTGTCGTTGCCGTTCAGCTGGATGTTGTCGATATTGTAGTAGAAGCCGGCGACGTTCAGGTGGACGCGGCCGTCCGCGAACGCGGTCTTGATGCCGGCTTCATAGCTGGTGTTCTTTTCCGAATTGGCCGTCGAATAGGCCGAATTGAACACCGCCGAGCGGCCCTGCACGGTCGGGCCACGGAAGCCGCGGGCGTAGCGTGCATAGAGACTGACGTCGTGGTCGGCGCGCCACAACAGGCTGACGTCCCAGCTCGGCTGGGTGTCGGACAGGCGGCAATAGGTCGCAGCCCCGCACGCATAGGACGAGGTCGGCGCGGTGGCCGGGACGACCAGGTTCGCGAAATTGGGGTGGAGCAGCAGGTTGGTGCTCTTGGTGTCGTTGGTGACGCGCACGCCGCCGCTTAGCGTCAGCTGGTCGGTGAGGTCGTAGCTTGCCTGGCCGAACGCCGCCCAGCTGGTGTTGATATTGTGCAGCAGAACGAAATTCTTGGGATTCGGCGTCGTGCCGAGCGAATTGTTGGTCAGGAAGAACGAACGCTGGTCGAACTCGGTATTGTCGCGTGCATCGAAATAGATGCCGCCGACCTGCCATTTGAAACGACCGGTATTCGGGCTGGCCAGGCGGACTTCCTCGGTCCACTGGTCGAGCCCGCGCAACCGGCCCTGCGACTGGCCGCAGCCGGCCGCACAGATATTGGGCGTGACGCCGCCGAAATTGGCCGCCGCGCCGCCATCGGTGTCGCCGCGGCTATAGCCCGATGCATGTTCCCAGGCGGTGATCGAGGTCAAAGTGGCGCCGCCGAAGTCGTAATCGGCCTTCAGCGACACGCCCTGATTCTTATAGGCCTGCGGGTTGTTCTGCGCTTCGTCATACGACACGACCGAGCGGTCGAACGACGCCGGCACCGCGTTGGTGCCGCGGATGATCGAGCCGCGATAGAAGATCGAGGCGGTGCCGGTGTAGTCGCGGACATGGCCCGACAGCCGGACGCTGAGCGCGTCGCTCGGCTTGAACAGCAGCTGCAGCCGCACGTCCTTCTCGTCGAAGCCGCCCATCACATTGTGGCCGGGCACGGTGCCGTCGTCCGACGGACCGGCATAGACGTTGCTGATCCAGTCGTCGCGGCGCTGGTACAGGCCCGACAGGCGGAAGCTGATCGTGCCGTCCTTGGTCAGCGGGCCGCCGATGCCGACATCGGCGTTGACGCTGTTATAGCTGCCGTAGCTGAGCGAGCCCTGGCCTTGCCAGGTGGCGGTCGGCTGCGCGCTGTCGAACTTGACGATACCGGCCGTCGTGTTGCGGCCGAACAGCGAGCCCTGCGGGCCCTTCAGCACTTCGACCTGCGCGATGTCGAACGCCGGGTTCGACTTGAGCACGACATGCTCCTTGACTACGTCGTCCTGGATGATCGACACCGGCTGCGAGGCGCCGAGATAGAAATCGATATTGCCGAGCCCGCGGATGTAGAAGCGCGGGAAGATGCGGCCGGTGGTCGATTCGACATACAGGCCCGGCACCTTGCCCGACAGCGACAGCAGCGTATCGGCGCCGGCCGCCTGGAAGTCGTGCAGCGCTTCGGGAGCCATCGTCGACACGGCCACCGGCACGTTCATCGTGCTTTCCGACCGGCGCTGAGCGGTGACGATGATGTCGCCAGTGTCGCTCGCGCTGTCTGCCGGACTGTCCGCCGTCGGCGTGGCGGCGGTCTGCGCGCCGGCGAACGGTACGGTCGCGATGGTAGCGGTGCCGACGAGAAGAAGCGCGGCAAAATTCTTATAATTCATGATGATAATCCCTTTGCGTGGCGCCGGTTATTGGTTTGGGCGCCCCTCGGATGTGCGCGTGGCCGCGAATTGTGACGACAGTGCGTCAGAAGGCGCGATCGCGGCGGCAGGGAAACATGTCGGCCGGCAAGTGCGGCAACAGAGCAACAGTCGGGCGCGGTTGCCTAGGGACGCAATTCCTTGCGGTAGGTGAGGAAAGTGGCGGGCACTTTCAGGGGATGGGGATAGGGCCGGGTGCGATCTGTTCGCCGGTATCCCCGCCGTTCGTAATAAGCGATCAGGCGCGACTTGTGCTGGAGCACTTCGATGACCGCATGGCTTGCGGCGAAGGTTTCGACCGCCAACCTTTCGGCGTGGCTGAGAAGTTGGCCCCCCAGGCCTTCGCCCTGGAAAGAGGGATCGACGCTCGCCAGCCGAATTTCGCACTGTCCCGGCGCCACCGCCACGACGAGCGAGGACCCGACGATCTGTCCCGCGACCTCGCCCAGCGACAGGCGCGCATCGGGTGCGCCGATCAGGGCCTCCAAATCGCCGCGGCTGACCCGCTCGCCTTCGGGCAATTCCCCTTCGTGCGACCAGCTCGCCGAGGCGGAGCGCCCGCGATAGGCGCGCTGGATGACGGCCTGAAGCGCCTCCAGGTCGGAAAGCTCAGCCGGCCGGATGATCAGGGGAGGATTGGCCATATGAGGCAGGTTAGCGCCCGCGCGTTAGTGAAGGGTTATTGTCCTTCTTCGTAGATTGTTAGAGCCTTGGCGGCTATCGGATAGGCATGGATCACAATATGTTAGATACGTTGCGTCGGTTGCATGACGACATATTGGCCAAGCTGGATGCGCTGGAAGCACTGACCAGTTTGCCGCAGCCCCCGATGGATCGCTTGCCCGCACTCAGGCAGGCGCTAACCCGGAGCAGCCGGGCGCGGACGATGCTGCTGGAGCGCGCCTATGACCGGCTGATCGCGGAATGCCCTCCCGCGAAGAAGGCCGCGCTGGAAGTGCTCAAGGCGGGCGGCAAGGACAATCTGATCGTTTCGACCCGGCATATCGGCTCCTGGACATTGCGGGAGATCGCCGACCGCTGGCCCGATTATTGCGCCGCTTCGGCCAGGATGCGGGCGGATATGCGCGAGCGGATCAGGAGCGAGAAGGAGTTGATCTATCCTTTGCTCGCCGACCCGAAGGTCGCGTGATCGCGGGCGTGCTTTCGCCGGACGCGTCTCTGACGTAGAGATGCCGGATGCTTGATCGTCGCGCCGCGTTGATTGGCGGCACCGCACTTTTGTTGACTGGCGCGTCCCGACCGTTAGCGGTCGATATGGCGGCAAGGGTCGCCGACCTCAGAGCGCTGGAGCGGCGCGCACAGGGCCGGCTGGGCGCCTATGTTCTCGACCCGGTCCGTCGTGTGTGGTTCGGCTGGCGGGCAAACGAGCGCTTCGCGCATTGCAGTTCTTTCAAGATGTCGCTCGCCGCGATGATGCTCGCCAAGGCCGACCGGAAAGAGATCGACCTTGCGGAAGTGTTGCATTGGACCAAGGCTGACATGCTGGGCGTCAGTCCGGTCACCGAAGCCAGGATCGATACCGGTCTCGCCGTCGAGGATCTGGCGCGGGCAACCTTGGTGACCAGCGACAACACGGCAGCCAATGTCCTCCTGCGCCGGTTCGGCGGGCCGGCGCAACTGACGCGTTTCTGGCGGTCGATCGGAGACACTGTCAGCCGGCTCGACCGGTACGAGCCGGAATTGAACGTGACGCCACCGGGCACCGAGCTCGATACCACCACGCCCGCGGCAATGGCGGCCACGACGGCGGCATTGATAAACGGCAAAGCGCTGTCCCCCGCCAGCCGCGCCAAGCTCAAGGCCTGGATGAGCGAGACGAAAACCGGTCGTGACCGCATCCGGTCCGGCTTTCCCGCCGGGTGGGACTCCGGCGACAAGACCGGAACGGGTATCGGCAACACCAAGCACACTTATGTCGATCTGGCGTTTGGCGGGCCCGCCGGTCGCGCACCGCTGATCGTTACCGCTTACTTTGAGCCGGCGCGGCTGGTGGAACCGATGGATCCGGTCGCGACCGGAGCGCTCGCTGAAGTCGGGCGGATAGCAGCGGCGAGCTTGTCCGCGGCTTAGTTCGGGCGACGCATCACGATGGCCGGTGCACCAACCCCTAACTAGAGTTTTAGCTATTTATGCACGTGGCACGGTAATTCAAAAGGAACTAATCTACCCTCTGCTCGTCAACCAAAAGGGCCCGATCAGGGGCGGATGATGTATCCTTCGCCAGGTCCCGATCTGCGGCACGCGCGATAGCGCAAACTTCGATACGACGATTTCCAAGATCCCGGCTAGTTCGGGTAGACCAGATTTCCCATTTTGCACTCACGCCGCCTTGACGCGGTCGCCTTCATTCCCGAAGCCGTTATATATTATGGATCCGCGTGTCGCCGAGTTGCATTGCATAATGCCAATCGCGAACCTCGCTTCTGTCATGGAGCATGGCATTCTGTCTTATGAAGGTGCGGCGCGACTACGCCATGCATCCGTCGCGATGCAGCCGGTGCAAGACCGTCGCGACCAAAGGCGTGTGCCCCAGGGGTTGCGGCTCCACCAATACGCCAACCTATATTTCCATGCCCGCAACCCAATGCTTTACAAGCGCCTCGGTGAGGCTGGGTCGTTGTGCGTGCTTCGCATATCTCTCGATGCGCTAACGATTCCTGGCGCCGTCATCACCGATAGCAACGCCGCTAGTGACTATGCCCGTTTCCTGCATCCCTCCCAATGGACACTGATCAATTTCGATGACGTGCTCGCCGATAACTGGACCCATCCCGGCGATCCCAGGCGCTATTTCCAGCACAAATCCCGCAAATGCGCGGAGGTGCTGGTGCCGCATCGTATTCCCCTGGAATTACTAACCGGTGCTTGCGTGATCGACGCCGCTGCCAGGGAGCGCTTGGCCTTCCATGCGCCACATCTGCCGGCCGTCATCGATCCCGTTCTGTTCTTTCAATAGAATTCGTGGTAGAAAATTCTATGTTCAAAGCCCTGATCGGAGACCTATTCGCGAGCGAGGCGCAGACGCTGGTCAATACAGTAAATTGCGTCGGCGTGATGGGTAAGGGTGTCGCACTGGAGTTCAAGAAGCGCTTCCCGCGCATGGCGAGGGATTATGCAGATCGCTGCTCGCGCGATGAGGTGCAGCTAGGCAAGCCCTACCTCTATGCCGACGAAACCGGCGCGAGGATCGTCAATTTCCCTACCAAGGGCCATTGGCGTTCGTCCTCACGATTGGCGGATATAGAGAGCGGCCTCGATCACCTCGCCGCCCATGCCACGAAATGGGGAATCACGAGCCTGGCGCTGCCACCGCTTGGATGCGGCAATGGCGGTTTGGCTTGGTCAGAGGTGGGGCCGCTGATCTACGCTAAGCTAAGCGGCCTGCCAATCGATGTCGAAGTCTATGCACCTTATGGTACGCCCAAGGGCGAATTGACGGTCGAATTTCTCTCAGCTCCGTCCCAACTCAGTCTAACCGGTCGGGGGATCAGGCCTGAAAAACCCAACCCAAACTGGATCGCGTTACTCGAAGTACTGCGCGAGCTTCAGGCGCAGCCTTATGCGAACCCTGTAGGGCGAACGATTTTTCAGAAGATCGCCTACGTGCTTACCGAAATGGGTGTGCCGACCGGTTTTGACTTCGGCAAGGGAAGTTATGGTCCGTTCTCGGGCGACATGAAGGCAGCGCTTCACGATTTCGCCAATCGCAACTGGCTTCAGGAAACACAACTCGGCCAGATGATCGCCTTTCGTGTCAGCCCCCAATATGAGAAGGACCGGCGCAAATTGGGTCCCGAGATGGAACTCCATCGCCGGAAGATCGACAAGACGGTCGATCTGTTCAGCCGCATCAAAAGCACCGAACAGGCTGAAGAGGTCGCGACTATCATCTACGCCTGCCGATGGATCAAGGCGCGCAGGCCGGACCCGACCGTCACTGAGATGGACATATTGGACTATGTACTCGACTGGAAACCGTCTTGGCGATCCGAGGAAAAGCGCGTCGCTGTGGCGGGAGCCATTCGCAATCTGGTATTGTTGAGCTGGGTAAAAGCCGAGATCAGCGAAACCATGATCGAAGCGGCTTGAGGTTGCGGCCCCCCAGCGACGCCGCCCTGTGTCGCCAACGGGTTTGCCCCTGTCCCGCTCGCCTCCCGAGGCGCAGGGCGCTGCCATTAACTCACCCCCCAATGCCGCTTTCATACTAGACTTCCCCCTAACCTTCGATACCCTCCGCCCGCTCACAGAAGCCACGACAGAAGGGGGATGTATGAAGCTCGCGGCCCGTCTCGCGGTCCTTGCGCTGGCGCTTTCACCGGCGCTCGCCTTCGGCGACAATTCCCCGCACATCACCGTCGCCACCCCCGGGGTCGGCAACGGATCGATCGAGCGCTTCACCGCGCGGTTCAGCCAGCCGATGGTGGCGTTGGGCGATCCGCGCGCGCCGTCCCCGTTCGACGTCACCTGTACGGTCAACGGCCAGGGGCGCTGGGCCGACCAGCAGACCTTCGTCTGGGAGTTCGCCAATCCGCTGCCGGGCGGCACCAAGTGCGAGTTCAAGGTCAAGGCCGGGACCAAGAGCGTGTCGGGCTATGCGCTCAACGACAGCAACACCTACACCGTCGATGCCGGCGGGCCGATGGCCAAGGCGATCCTGCCGGGCGAGAATAGCGACGAGATCGAGGAGGGTCAGGTGTTCCTGGTCGCCGCCAACCTGCCGGCGACGCCGCAATCGGTCGGCGCCAATGCCTATTGCTCGGTCGCCGGGCTGGGCGAGAAGATTCCGGTCGACGTGCTGCCGCCCGACACCGCGGGCAAGCTGATCGCCGAGATGGGCACCGACGGCAACTACGCCGTGCAGAACTTCCTGGAGAGCGGCGGCCTGCCCGCGACCGTCCCGGCGAGCGAGGCCGATCGCGCCAAGACCTATGAAGGCGTGACCGCATTGCGCTGCCGCCGGCCATTGCCGCCGGGGCACGATATGTCGCTGGTCTGGTCGGGCAAGATCGCCAGCGCCAGCGGCAAGCCCGCGGGCACCGATCAGCGTTTCGACTTCACCGTGCGCAAGCCGTTCGCGGCGCGCTTCGAATGCAGCCGCACCAATGCCCAGGCCGGCTGCAACCCGGTCGAGAAAGCCTATCTGCGCTTCACCGCGCCGATCCCGATGTCGCTCGCCAAGCAAATGAAGATCACCACCGCCAACGGCACGGTGATCGCGCCGGTGTTCGACAAGGACGAGCAGAAATCGGCGACGATCAGCGACATCACCTTCCCGGCGCCGATGCCCTATGCGACCACCGCCAAGATTTCGATCCCGGCGGGGGTCAAGGACGAAAGCGGGCGGCCGCTGACCAATGCCGAGCGCTTCCCGCTTGATATCCGCATCGACCAGGCGCCGCCTTTGGTGAAGTTCGCCGCGGGGTTCGGCATCCTCGAGGCCAAGGAAGGCGGCGTGCTGCCGGTCACGGTGCGCAACGTCGAACCCTCGTTGCAGGGCCAGAATCTCAATATCGGCGGACAGACGTTGCGGGTCGAAGGGTCGGACGGCAAGATCGCCGAATGGCTGCGCACGGTGAACTCCGCCGACGACACCAAGATCGACGATATCAAGAAGGGCGACGAGGTCGTCGGCCATATCCAGAATACCGGCGCGACCCCGATCCTGACCGGCGCCAATGCCGGCGCGTCGATGAAGATCGGCCTGCCGGGCAAGGGCAAGGATTTCGAGGTCGTCGGCATCCCGCTGACCAAGCCCGGATTCTATGTCGTCGAGCTGGCCAGTCCGGTGCTCGGGCAGGCGCTGCTCGGCCGCAAGGCGCCGCGCTATGTCGCGACCGCCGCGCTCGTCACCAACATGGCGGTCCATTTCAAATGGGGCCGCGAGAAGAGCCTGGCCTGGGTGACCAGTCTCGATACCGCCCTGCCCGTCGCCAATGCCGCGGTCGCGGTGACCGACAGCTGCACCGGGCAATTACTCGCCAACGGCACGACCGACAAATCGGGCGCGGTGTTCATCCCGGCGGGCCTGCCGCAGCCGGAAACCTATGGCGGCTGCGACAGCGATTATCAGAACCATCCGCTGATGGTGTCGGCGCGCGCCGGCGACGATTTCAGCTTCACCCTGACCGATTGGGGCGAGGGGATCCGGCCATACGATTTCGACCTGCCTTATGGCTATTCGGCGCAGGGCGACGTGTTCCACACCGTGTTCGACCGCGCGCTGGTCCGCCAGGGCGAGACGATCCACATGAAGCATATCCTGCGCCAGCCCAACGGCGCCGGATTCGCGCTGGCCCCGGGCTTTACCGGGACGCTGCGCCTGTCGCATCGCGGATCGGACACCAATTTCGACTTACCGCTGACGATCGACGCCAACGGCATCGGCGAGACCGAATGGACCGCGCCGGCCGGCGCGCCGATGGGCGATTACGACATCTCGGTAATCGACGGCGACAAGACGATCTCGACCGAGCAGTCGTTCAAGGTCGACGAGTACAAGCTCCCGACGATGCGCGCGACGGTGACTGGACCCAAGGACGCAGCGATCCGGCCCAAGTCGCTGCCGCTCGATCTGTTCGTCGGCTATCTGGCGGGCGGCGGCGCGTCGAACCTGCCGGTCGAGATGCGCGTCGGCTATTTCGGACGCTCGGCGACGCCCGAGGGCTATGACAGCTATACGTTCGGCGGGACCGACGTGCAGGAAGGGACCAAGCCGCTCAACGGCGATGGCGAGGAGGAAAGCGCGCCGCTGCCGCCGACCCAGACCCTGCCCGCGACCCTGGGCAGCGATGGCACGACGCGAACCTCGGTCGATGTGCCGGCGATCGACTCCGCGACCGACATGCTGGTCGAGATGGATTATCAGGACGCCAATGGCGAAGTGCTGACCGCGTCGAAGCGCATCCCGATCTTCCCCTCGGCGGTGCAATTGGGCGCCAAGACCGACGGCTGGCTGATGAAGCAGGATGACCTGCGCCTGAGCTTCGTCGCGCTCGACACCGACAACAAGCCCAAGAAGGGCCAGGCGATCAGCGTCGCGCTCTATAGCCGCCAGGTGCTGACCGCGCGGCGGCGGCTGATCGGCGGCTTCTACGCGTACGACAACCAGATGAAGACGACCAAGCTCGCCGGGTCGTGCAGCACGACCACCGACGCGCTTGGCCTGGCCAAATGCACGATCGATCCGGGCGTGTCGGGCGAAGTCTATATCGTCGCCACGACGCGCGACGCCGACGGCAATGTCTCGCGCGCGGTGCGCTCGGTATGGCTCGCGGGCGACCAGGATTGGTGGTTCGGCGGCGACAATGGCGACCGCATGGACGTCATCCCCGAGCAACAGACCTACAAGGCCGGCGAGACCGCTCGCTTCCAGGTGCGGATGCCGTTCCGCGAGGCGGAGGCATTGGTCACCGTCGAGCGCGAAGGCGTGTTGTCGAGCTTCGTGACCAAGCTGTCGGGCGCCAATCCGGTGGTCGAGGTCAAGATGCCGGGCAGCTATGCGCCCGACGTGTTCGTCTCGGTGATGGCGGTGCGCGGGCGTGCGCAGCCGGGCGTGTGGAGCTGGTTCCAGGGGATCGGCAAGGCATTGGGCTTCACCAGCGCGCCGAGCGAGGCGCAGGAGCCGACCGCGTTGGTCGATCTCGCCAAGCCGAGTTATCGCCTCGGCATCGCCAAGGTGAAGGTCGGCTGGGAAGCGCACCAGCTCGGCGTCACGGTCAAGGCCAATAAGGAACGCTATGCCGCGCGCGACACCGCGACGGTCGACGTCTCGGTCAAGGATCCCGACGGCAAGCCGGCCAGGACCGCCGACGTGGCGTTCGCCGCGGTCGACCAGGCGCTGCTGCAGCTTGCGCCGAACGACAGCTGGAACGTGCTCGACGCGATGATGGGCGACCGGCCCTTGTCGGTGCTGACCGCGACCGCGCAGACCCAGGTGGTCGGCAAGCGCCATTACGGCAAGAAAGCGGTCGAGGCCGGCGGTGGCGGCGGCGGCGATCTGTCGGGATTGAACCGCGAGAATTTCCAGCCGGTGTTGCTGTGGAAAGGCCGCGTGACCTTGGACGGCAATGGCCATGCCCAGGTGCCAGTCCAGCTCAACGATGCCTTGTCGAGCTTCAAGCTGGTGGCGATCGCGACCGATGGCGCGCAATTGTTCGGCACCGGCAGCGCCGACATCCGCACCGCGCAGGATCTGTCGGTCTACGCCGGGCTGCCGAGCCTGGTGCGGACCGGCGACAGCTACGCCGCGGGCTTCACGCTCCGCAACGGCTCGGACAAGCCGATGACGGTGACTGCGAATGTCGCGCTCGAACCGCAGATCGCCAAGGGCAATCCGATCACGGTGACGATCCCGGCCGGCGGCGCCGCGCCGATCGCCTGGAATCTGACCGCGCCGGCACAAGGCGGCCAGCTCAAATGGACGGTCAGCGCCAAGTCGTCGGACGGCAAGGCGGTCGACAAAATGACCACCGTCCAGGACGTCGTGCCCGCGGTGCCGACGGAAGTGTGGGCGGCGACGCTCGCGCGGGTCGGGCCCAATACCTCGATCGCGATCACCCCGCCCAAGGGCGCGCTGCCCGGCTTCGGCGTGGTCGACATCAAGCTCGACGACAGCCTGGCGCCGCCGCTCGAAGGCGTGCGCCGCTTCATGGCGGCCTATCCCTATGATTGCTTCGAGCAGCGGCTGAGCCGGATCGTCGCTCTGGGCGATTCCGCCGGCTGGATCCAGCTAGCGGGCGAGATCCCGACCTATCAGGCGGACGACGGCCTGCTGCGCTATTGGCCGCAAGCATCGCTCAAGGGGTCGGAAGCGCTGACTTCCTATGTCCTCGAACTGACCAGCGATGCTGGCCTGCCGATCCCCGATGCCGCCAAAACCAGGATGGTCGAGGGGCTGAAGGCCGTGCTCGACGGGCGCTTGCGGCACGAGGATTATGGCGATGTCCGCCTGCAACGCCTGAACGCGTTCAACGCGCTGGCGCGTGCCGGCGCGGCGACCCCGGCGATGCTCGGCCAGATCGGCATCACCCCGCAGGAAATGCCGACCTCGATGCTGTCGGATTATATGATGGCGCTCGACGAGGTATCGGGGCTGGCCAATGCCAATGCCTTGCGCGGCACCGCCGAGAACGTGTTGCGCACGCGGCTGGTCTATGAAGGCACGCGGCTCGACCTGTCCGATCAGTCGAATGCGCCGTGGTGGCTGATGTCCTCGGGCGACGAGGGCGCGATCAAGGCCGTGATCGCGACGCTCGGTCGGCCGGGCTGGAACGATGATGCGCCCAAGATGATGGTCGGCGTGTCGCTGCGCCAGCAGCGCGGGCGTTGGGACACCACCACCGCCAATGCCTGGGGCACGATCGCGGCGAAGAAGTTCGGCGGGCTCTATCCGGCGAGCGCGATCATGGGGACGACCAGCCTGAGCCTCGGGCAGCAATCGGTCCTCAAGTCCTGGCCGCTCGCCGCCGATGCGCGCAAGGCGAGCTTCGCTTTGCCGTCGGTCCAGACCCCGCTGTTGCTACGGCAATCGGCAGGTGCGGGTCCGTGGGCGACGGTCCAGGTCTCGGCCGCGGTGCCGCTGACCCAGCCGCTGTTCGCGGGCTATCGCGTCTCGAAGAAGGTCGAGCCGGTCAGCCAGCGCGTGAAGGGCCAATATAGCCGCGGCGACGTGCTCAAGGTGACCTTGCTGGTCGAGGCCACCGCCGAGCGCAATTGGGTGGTGGTCAACGACCCGATCCCGGCTGGCGCGACTTTGGTCAGCGATCTCGGCGGCCAGTCGCAGATGCTGGCCGGGCAGGAAGAAGCAGGCGGCGGATCGCGGTTCAACGTGACCGACAAGGACGGCAAGGTGTGGGACGTCCAGGCCGGCGTCTCGCCCGCTTATGTCGAGCGGCGGCGCGATTCGTGGCGCGGTTATTTCGACTGGGTCCCGCGCGGCAATTTCGCGATCGTCTATCTGATGCGGCTCAACGGCGCCGGCACGTTCAGCATGCCGTCGACGCGGGTCGAGGCGATGTACTCGCCCTCGATCAATGCTCAGCTGCCCAACGCGTCGATGACCATCGCGCAGAAGTGATGGGCGTTGAGGGTGGCGCGATGGATTTTTTGTTGCTTCGAGAGAAGAGAGCCAAAGGTAATCAATCACTTCTCTGCCCGGCGATGCCTAATTCCTAATCGTCATGCCGGGCTCGTCCCGGCATCCACCGGGCCGCAAGCGCGGGACAAGAAGCTCAAGGATCGGGCTCGGTTGCGCAGTGGATGCCGGGACAAGCCCGGCATGACGAATTGGGTAGCTGAATATCGATCCGTCCTAGCCCCAGGCATCGCGCGATGATTGGGTGGCGTGAGCGACTGCGTGCCGTCTGGACTTGGGCCCGAGCGATCGAAACTCGCGTCGACGACGGCATCGCCGCCGCCGGCCGCTGGCTGGTCGACCGCCGGCCGCGCACCCGCGCGCACTGGATCGTCGCGACCCTCGGCCTGCTCGTCATTGCCGGCGGCGTGGTCGACTATCTGACCTTGCCCCCGCCGATCCCGAGCTATCGCGATACCCGGGCGAGCTGGAAATCGTCCGAGGCGTGGCTCTACGACCGGCACGGCGTGCTGATCGATTCGTCGCGGGTCGATTACGCCCGGCGCCGGCTCGCCTGGGTCCCGCTCGACAAGGTCGCGGACTCGACCAGGGCCACGTTGGTCGCCGCCGAGGATCATCGCTTTTACAGCCATTGGGGCGTCGACTGGCTGGCGAGCCTGGGCGCGCTGCGCGACCGGATCGAGGGACGGAAATCGCGCGGCGCCTCGACGCTCAGCATGCAGCTTGCCGGGTTCCTGTCCCCGGATCTGGCCCGGCCCGGCGCGCGCTCCTGGCTCGACAAGATCCGCCAGATGCGCGCCGGCTGGGAAGTCGAGAGCGACTGGAGCAAGGACGAGATCCTTGAGGGCTATCTCAACCTCGCCGGGTTCCGGGGAGAGGCGCAGGGGATCGGCGCGGCGGCGCTCGGCCTGTTCGGCAAGACCCCCGATGCGCTCAGCCGCGACGACGCGCTGATGCTCGCGGCCTTATTACCCGATCCGCAGGCTGGCGCTGGATCGGTGGCCCGGCGCGCCTGCCTGCTCAGCCACGAGAAGGACTGCTCCCGCTTCGAGGGCGAGGCCTATTCGATGCTCGGCCCGGCGCGCAGCCTGTCGCTCGACCCCGGCCTCGCGCCGCACCTCGCCAACAAATTGCTGACCAGGCCGGGGCTGCGCGTCACCACCACGCTCGACGCCGACATCCAGCGGACGGCGATCGCCGCGCTCAAGCGCCAGCTCGAGGGATTGGGCGGCAGCCGCGCGCGCGACGGCGCGGTGGTGGTGCTCGACAATGCGACCGGCGACGTCTTGGCCTATGTCGGCGGGATCGGCGGCAATTCGACTGCGCCTTCCGTGGACGGCGCGGGGTCGTACCGCCAGGCGGGATCGACGCTGAAGCCGTTCCTCTATGCCGAGGCGATCGAGAAGGGCTATCTCACCCCCGCCTCGATCCTCGACGATTCGCCGGTCCAGCTCGACACCGCGTCGGGGCTCTACGTTCCGCAAAATTACGACAAGGGGTTCAAGGGGCCGGTATCGGCGCGCTCGGCGCTGGCGGGATCGCTCAATGTGCCGGCGGTGCGAACCTTGCTGTTGATCGGCGTCGATTCGTTCCGCGATCGCTTGTGGGACACCGGTTATCAGGGGCTCGTCGAGGATGGCGATTATTACGGCTTCTCGCTCGCTTTGGGGTCGGCCGAGGTGACCTTGCTCGAACAGGCCAATGCCTATCGCAGCCTCGCCAATGCCGGTCGCTGGGCGCCGGTGCGAATGACCGCCAAGGACCCGATCCCGGCGTCCAAGCCGATCACCACGCCGCAGGCGGCGTGGATCGTCGCCGACATGATGGCCGATCCCAATGCGCGTGCGGTCACGTTCGGGCTCGATTCGTCGTTGCGGCTACCGTTCTGGGCGGCAGTGAAGACCGGCACGTCAAAGGCGATGCGCGACAATTGGTGCGTCGGCTTTTCCGACCATTACACCGTCGCGGTGTGGGTCGGGAACATGGAAGGCGACCCGATGCGCGCCGTCTCGGGGACCAGCGGCGCGGCGCCGGTATGGCGCGACGTGATGCTGGCACTCCACGCCGACCGCGCGAGCAAGGCGCCGCCGATGCCCTTGGGCGTGGAAGCGCGCGCGATCCGCTTCGCCGACAATATCGAACAGCCGCGTCGCGAATATTTCCTCGCCGGCACCGGCATGAACGTGGTCACGGCGGCCCCCGACACCTCACGCCGCCCGCGCATCACCAATCCGGTCTCGGGCAGCGTCTATGCGATCGACCCCGACATCCCGATCGACCGCCAGCGCCTCGCGGTCGCGGTGTCGGGCGACGCGGTCACGCATCGGCTGGTGCTCGACAAGAAGGATCTGGGCGACGCCAGCACCGCACCGCTGATCCTGCCGGGGCCGGGGCGGCACCGGCTGGCGTTGCTCGATCTGTCGGGCAAGGTGGTCGATCAGGTGATGTTCACGATGCGGTGATAATTCCCTCTCCCCTTGGGAGAGGAAGCGCGGAGATTCGCCTCGATTTGTGAGGTCGATAAAATCTGATCTCCCGCCTTGCGGCAATTACCGCTATGTCATGAGAAGACGAGGAGGCGTTTGCGTGGAAGTTCGCTGGACAATGCTACCGCCGGCTCTGGCCGGGATTATCGTAATCGGGGGTATCATTCGAAGGCACTTTGCCCGTCAGCCCCCCGCAACATCGCGGGAGTTCCATCGGCCGTATTGGGAATGGCAAAGAACCAACCCGATCGGTCGTCTGTCGCTCGCTGCGACAACCTGTATAGCTATCTTTGTTGTCGCGTCCTTTACTCTTGTGTTCGCTTTGGGGTTTTTCGGAATATCCGCGCCCTGGTTCTGACGTCGAATTTGGGCGCTGGAGCGTCCTACGACGAAACTGCCGCTCGGTTCACTGTCCGACAGCGCCAAACTGCCGATCGGTCATCTACCGCACCCAAAAAACGGGGCGTCCGGGCGGGCATTGAAAACGCCCGGACGCCCCGCCTTCCACTGGGAGCTTACCAGTAGAAGTTGTGGATCACGCGCAGCACGATTCCGCGACGCGTATCGATCAGCAGGACGTCGTCATAATGGCGCACCCAGCGCTGGCCCCAGCCGGCCGGCGGCAGGCGATAACGCCAGGGATCGTTGATCCAATAAGCCGAGCCCCAATAGGTCGGCGCGATGCGCACACCGGGGCGGAAGGCATAATAACGGAATGGCGCGCGCCAGGTGCCGCGCGAATAGATGCCGCGATTCTGGTCGCGCCAGCCGCGCCAGTCATTGTCGCCCCAGCGGCGGTTACGGTCCTCGCGCCAATCGCGGCGGTCCTCGCGCAGGTCGCGGCGGTCGCGTTGCAGATCGCGGCGGTCCTCGCGAATGTCGCGCTGGTCGTGACGGACGTCACGCCAGGATTGCGCCTGCGCGGCAACCGGCATCACGGTCGCCGCGATCAGCGCGGTGAGGATCAATTTACGCATGATCGTCTCCTTCTTTTCCGGACGACGCGTCTCGAGCGCCGCCATATCGGAAGAATTAGGACGGAGAGACTGAACGCGTCGCGAACGCGTCGGTCAGGTTACAGCAAGGGTTTGGGTGAGGTGCGAGCCGACCACCGTGCCACAACCTTACCGGGCGTCGCGCCTGCCGCACGGTGGATGCCGGGACGAGCCCGGCATGACGAATTAGAGTGTAGCCCGAATTCTTACGGCTGGCTGTCGTCGCCGCCGCCGGTGCCGGCACCGGCCGCGCCGACCGAGCCGATATTGCCGAACAATTCCTCGAAGAAGCTGCGCTTGCGGCCCAGCGTCGGCGTGGTCTTGCCATAGGGCCGGATCGACGCGACCTGATCGAGGCCCGTGCGCGTGATGTTCGACACCACGCCCTGTTGGTCGAACGCGATCTTCAGCGTGACCTGGCTCTTGGCCTTGGGATTCAGATAGGCGAGGTTGCGGCTGTCGCGCGCGACATAATACCATTCGCCGTTGTTGAACTGGCTGGCGAAGCTCGGCTTGCCCAGCGTCTGGATCACCGAGGTGCGGTTGTCGACGCCCGGCTGGACCGAATTCACCAGGTCGGCATCGATGATATAGCCCTGGTGCGAGCGCAGCGAGGTGCAGCCGCCGGCGAGCGCTACAACCGCGATTGCCGCGGTCAGGCCGCCAAACCGACCAACCATCCGGACTGCCTTCACCATTCGATACTCTCCGTGCGCCGACGCCAATCACCCGGCGCATTTGCATCGCGCGCCGTTCGCCTCAATATGCGGGGCGGGCGGACGGCACAAGGCCGGTGCCGCAAAGCCCCTGTATGGGGACCCTAAAGGCGAGAATGATGGGTTTTTTCGACAGGTTCAGGGCGAAACGTGACGAAACCGCGGCGCTGTACGCGGCTTTGGTCGCGCGCGCGCGCCAGCCGCATTGGTATCTCGACGGCGCGGTCGCCGATACGGTCGATGGCCGGTTCGACATGATCGCGGCGGTGCTGGCGATGGTCATGCTGCGGCTGGAGGCCGATCCCGCCGGAGTCGCGGCGGCGGCGCATCTGTCCGAAGCGTTCGTCGACGATATGGACCCGCAATTGCGCGAGATCGGGATCGGCGACCTGCTGGTCGGCAAGCATGTCGGGCGGATGATGGGGATGCTCGGCGGCCGGCTGGGCGCCTATCGCGACGGGCTGGCGGCGGGCGACCTCAAGCCGGCTTTGGTCCGCAACCTCTATCGCGGCGAGGCGCCCGATGCGGCCGCGCTGGCGCATGTCGAGCGCGAATTGCTGGCGTTGCGCCAGGGCCTGGATGGCGTTGCGCTCGATGCGCTGGTGGCGGGCCAGCTGCCGTGACTGTCGAATTCGCGCGGCCGCAGCGCGTCGACACGATCGGCGACGAACCGCGCACGATCGAGGTCGACGCCGATGCGCAGGAACGCGCCGCGCTGGCCAAGCGATTCGATCTGATCGGCATCGAGCGGCTAACGGGCAAGTTCACGATTCGCCGCGACGCCGCCGGGATCGTCGCCGAGGGACGCGTCACAGCGGCAGTGACCCAGGCGTGCAGCATCACCGGCGACCCGCTGCCCGCGACGGTTGACGAGCCGGTCGCCCTGCGATTCGTCGCCGAAGAGGATGCCGGCCAGGACGAGGTCGAGCTGGGCGACAGCGATATCGACGTGATTCCCCATGACGGCGGGACGATCGATTTGGGCGAAGTCGCCGCCGAGACGATGGCGCTGGCGCTCGACCCCTTTCCGCGCGGGCCGAATGCCGAAGTGGTGCTGAAGGAAGCGGGCGTGTTGAGCGAGGAGCAGGCCGGCCCGTTTGGCGCGCTCGCGGGGTTGAAGGACATGTTGGAAAAAAAATAGAGCGCCCAGCACTCGTACCGGGCGAATTAAAGCACCTCCCCGGCGAAGGCCGGGGCCCAGTCGCCATGCATTCTCGACGGCGATGCACCGTCTCGACCTTATCGAAGCTGGGCCCCGGCCTTCGCCGGGGAGGCGTATACGGGTTGATTGGACAGGCCTAGTCGGCATCCGGCCCCAGCCCCGGGTCGAGGTCGCGCGGGCGGATGAAGGTCGTGAGCGTGCAGCCGCCTGCCGCGACGTCGGCCCAGCTGTCAGCCTCGCACGTCATCACCGCCAGGCTGGCGGTCGGGAATTTGATCTCGACCTGGTCGCGCTTCGTGTCGCCATCGGGAACCAGCAGCAGGATCAGGTCCTCGAGCCCGGGATTGTGTCCCGACAGGAGCAGGGTGTCCGCCATCACCGGTGCATCGTGGACCAGTTCGAGCAAGGTCGCGGCGGAAGCGAGATAGGCGCGGCGGTCCCAATCGGGGTCGATGCGGCGGCCATAGCCTTGCGACGCCTGCTCGAGCGTCTCGATCACGCGCGTGGCGGGGGAGGCGATGGCGTAATCCCAGGTCAGGCCGATCGCGCGCATATGGCTGCCGATCGTGCGCGCGGCACGTTCGCCCTTGGGATTGAGGCCGCGATCGAAATCGCGGACGCCGTGATCGTCCCAACTCGATTTCGCGTGCCGGAGCAGGATGAGCGTCTTCATGGCGCCTTCTGATTAAGCAGATCGTCGGCAGCCCCTTGCCCGACCTGTGCGACAGAAGAAAGACGCGATCTGACCCTCGCGACCGCTTCGTCGAGCGGGACGCGCGCGATCGGTACGCCGGCGGGAAAGGCCGATAGCAACCGGCTGGGCATCGCCGCCGACAGCAAAACGAACGCGCCGCGATCATCGGCGCGGCGGATCAGCCGGCCGAATGCCTGGGCGAGCTTGGCGCGGACGATGCGATCGTCATAGGCCGATCCGCCGCCCGCCAGCCGCCGCGCGGCGTGGAGCACCGTCGGCTTGGCCCAGGGCACGCCCTCCAAAATCACCTGGCGCAAAGATTCGCCGGGCACGTCGACCCCGTCGCGCAAGGCATCGGTGCCGATCAGCGAGGCGCGGCGATCGTCGCGGAACATGTCGACCAGGGTGCCGGGATCGATAGGATCGACATGCTGGGCGTAGAGCGGCAGGCCGTCGCGCGCGAGGCGGTCGGCGATGCGGGCATGGACGCCACGCAACCGGCGGATCGCGGTGAACAGGCCAAGCGTGCCGCCGCCCGCCGCCTCGATCAACCGGGCATAGGCATTGGCCAGGGCCGCGAGATCGCCGCGCTTGACGTCGGTGACGATCAGCACTTCCGCCTGGTTGGCATAATCGAACGGACTGTGCGCCTCGAACAGCCCGGCACCGCGGTCGAGATGCGGGATGCCGGCGCGTGCCTCCGCGGTCACCCAGTCGGGATCGCCCGCCTTGAGCGTCGCCGAGGTCACCAGCACGCCGTGCGCCGGCTTGAGTACGGTCTGGGCGAGCGGACGCGTCGGGTCGAGCCAGCGGCGGTGCAGGCCGATATCGATCTCGCGCCCCTCGATCCGCTCGACCGCCAGCCAGTCGACGAAATCGGGATCGGCCGGCCCGCCGATCCGCGCGAGCAGGCCGATCCAGGCGCCCACCGTCTCGGTCCGCCAGCCGAGCGAGGCGATCGCGCCTTCGACCCGCGCGCGCGCCTGGCCGTCCATCCAGTCGGGCGCTTCCGCCAGCACGGCTTCGAGCCGCTGGCCCAGAGTCATTAGCGGGCGGAGCAACGCTTCGAGCCCTTGCGCGGCCTCGGCGGCGGCTTCGATCAACGCGCCATCGGGTTCGGCGAGCTCGGTTTCCAGGCCATAGCCGGCATCGCCGTCCCGGGTCGCCCGCGCATAAGTCAGCCCGCGCACCGCGGCGAGCAGGCGCTCGACCACGCCGAACGGCTCGCCTTCCGCCACACGTTGCAGCCACCCGTCGCTGGCGAGCGAGCGCGCGGCCTCGACCGCGTCCTGGATCGCGCGGCCGCCCGCTTCGTCATAACTGGCGACATCGCTCAGCCGCGCGGCCAGGCCGCGGCGGCGGCCGCGTGACGTCGATTCGGGGCCGACGATCCAGCGCCTGAGCTCGATCGATTCCTGGCCCGAGAGGGCGACCCCGAACATCGAATCGGCGGCGTCGAACAGATGATGGCCTTCGTCGAACACATAGCGGGTCGGCCGGCTGTTGGCTTCGCGCCCGCGCGCGGCATTGACCATCACCAGCGCATGGTTGGCGATGACGATATCGGCCTCGGCGCTGGCGCGCGCGGCCCGCTCGATGAAGCATTTGCGGTAATGCGGACAGCCGGCATAGACGCACTCGCCGCGCCGGTCGGTCAGCGCGGTCGATCCGTTGCGGCGAAACAGGGTCGGCAACCAGCCGGGCAGATCGCCGCCGATCATGTCGCCATCGGCGGTGTACGCCGCCCAGCGCGCGACGAGATGCGCGAGCACTGCCGCGCGACCGGCGAATCCGCCTTGCAGCGCGTCCTCCAGGTTGAGCAGGCAGAGGTAATTCTCGCGCCCCTTGCGCGTCACCACGCGGCGGCGGCGCTCGACCGGATCGGGGATCAGCCGCGACGTCTCGTGATTGAGCTGGCGTTGCAGCGCCTTGGTGAAGGTCGAGATCCACACCGGCCCGCCCGCCGCTTCGGACCAGAGTGAGGCGGGGGCGAGATAGCCCAATGTCTTGCCGATTCCGGTGCCTGCCTCGGCCAGCACCATATTGGGATTGTCGCGCAAGATGCGCGGCGCGAAGGCGGCGGCGCACGCCTCGGCAAAGGCGCGCTGGCCTGGGCGCTGCTCGGCGCCGGCGCCGGTCAGATAATCGAGCCGCGCGGCGATATCGGCGTCGTGCAACGTCACCGGACGCGGCGCCGGGCGTGGCGCGGTCTCGTCCCATTCGGGCAATTTGGTGAACAGCCAGCGCTCGTGCTCGCGCGGCTTGGCGACGCGTTCGGCGACCAGCGGCGACCATGGCCAGCGCAGCCGCGCTAGGCTCTGCGCGGCGGTCCAGGCGCCTTCGCGCTCGGGCCAGTCGGCCTCGGCCAGCGCCAGCAATGCCGCGGCGGCGTCGCGCAGGAACGGCGCGATGCAATCCTCGCTCTCGGGCTCGGTCAGGCCGAGCGCGCGAGCAAAGCCTCGCGGGGTAGGCGCGAGGAAGGTGGCGGGTTTGAGGAAGGCATAGAGTTCGAGCAGATCGAGCCCCGACAGATCGGCATAGCCGAGCCGCTGCCCGATCAACGGCGCGTTGAGCACGATCATCGGCGTATCCGCCGCCAACCGGATCGCCTCGCCCCGCCCGACCGCGCGGCAACCCTCGGCATCGGCAATCCACACGCCGGCATGGCTGGCATGGAGCGCGGGATAGGGAAGTTCGGGAGGCACGCCGGCGTTGTGGCGGCCCCCGAACAAAATGGCAACACCGTGACTTAGAGTCGTTTGCAGCTTCGCTGAATCGGTGCCGCCCTCCGCAGTCATTCCAACGATGCTTTGCATCGCCGGAACCTTGGCCTGCTGCGCCCGCTCCCCCACCCGGCCTCCCAATCAGGATATGCTATGGGAGGCCGGGTTGGGGGAGCGGGCCGGTGCCGCAACCGTTTCAGCTTTGCTGAAACCGAGTCTAGTCGGACTGCGCCAGATAGGCGTCGAGTTGATCGAACGAGCCGGTCCAGCCGCCGGTCATCGAGTCCATCATGCCCAGGAAGAACGCCTCTTCTTCAGACGACGCGTCGATCGGTACCCATTCGACCGTGATGCGGGTGCCGCCATCGACCTCGGCGAACGTCACCGTCGTCCGCAGTTCGAGCGGGAACAAGGGAGCGAAGGGCGCGCGGATGCGGGCGCCATGTTCGTCGGCGAAACCATGGATCCATGTGAGCCTCGACGGCGGCTCGACCTGTTCGAACACGAACTTGCTGAACATCGCCGATCCGTCCGGGGCGTCCATGCGTCCGCGCCAGACGCCGCCGGGCCTGAGATCGTGTTCGAGGACGGTTCCCTTGGTCTCTTTCGGGCCGAACCAGGCCGCCAGCCGCTCGGGATCGGTCCAGGCCGCCCAAACGCGCGCGCGCGATGCATCGAACACGCGCGTGATGGTGAAGCTGGGTGTGGTCATTCGGCTTTTCCTTCCGTTGCTTTGAGAAAGGCGTCGAGTTGGTCGAAACTGTCGCTCCACAAGTAGCGCAGGCCGTCGATCCAGCCGCGCGCATCGTCGAGGGCATCCGCCCTGAGGCGCCGCGGCCGCGCCTGCGCCGCCTTGCCGCCTTCGATCAGCCCGGCCGATTCGAGCACCTTCAGGTGACGGGAAATCGCCGGCTGGCTGATCCCGAACGGGCGTTGCAGCTCGCCCACCGTCGCCTCGCCCCGCGCCAGCCGCGCGAGGATCGCGCGTCGGGTGGGGTCGGCAAGGGCAGCGAATTGGCGATCGAGCAATGATTCCATAGCGTATATGTTATATAACCATTATGTTATATGCAAGCTCGATCGATCGGACGTCCAAGGGGCGTCCCAGGGAAATGGTGAGCGGCGGCGAGCGGATTCCCGCAGATGGCGCGGTTCAGCCGCGCATCCGCCAGTCGACGCAAGGTTGCAAAAAGCCGACGCATCGCGCACTCGGCTCTCCATCATGGTAGTCGAAATCGAACAGACGCAAGCCCTGCGCGCCGCCGCGCTCGAATCGAAGGCCTGGCCGTATGAGGAAGCGCGCAAATTGCTCAAGCGCTACCCGGATGGTGCGCCGGACAAGGGATATGTTCTGTTCGAGACCGGTTACGGTCCCTCGGGCCTGCCGCATATCGGCACGTTCAACGAAGTGCTGCGCACGACGATGGTCCGCCATGCCTTCGAGACATTGTCCGACATCCCGACCCGGCTGATCGCTTTTTCGGACGACATGGACGGGCTGCGCAAGGTGCCCGACAATGTCCCCAACAAGGAGATGCTGGCCGAATATCTCGGCAAGCCGCTGACGAAAATCCCCGATCCGTTCGGCACGCATGACAGCTTCGCCGCGCACAACAATGCGATGCTGCGCGACTTCCTCGACCGTTATGGCTTCGAGTATGAGTTCGTGTCGTCGACGGATTATTATCTCGGCGGCAAGTTCGACGACGCGCTGCGCGGGGTGCTGCGGCATTACCAGGACATCATGGCGATCATGCTGCCGACGCTGCGCGCCGAGCGGCAGGCGACCTATTCGCCGGTGCTGCCGATCAGCCAGAAGTCGGGAATCGTCCTTCAGGTGCCGGTCGAGGTGGTCGATGCCGATGCCGGAATCGTCCGCTTCGTCGACGAGGGCGAGACGGTCGAGCAATCGATCCTGTCGGGCGGCGCCAAGCTGCAATGGAAGGTCGACTGGGCGATGCGCTGGGTCGCGCTCGGCGTCGATTACGAAATGGCGGGCAAGGACCTGATCGATTCGGTGATCCAGTCGGGCAAGATCGCGCGCGCGCTCGGCGGCCGCCCACCCGAGGGCTTCAATTACGAGATGTTCCTCGACGAAAAGGGCGAGAAGATCTCCAAGTCCAAGGGCAATGGCCTATCGATCGACGAATGGCTGACCTACGGCCCCGACGAGAGCCTGGCCTTCTACATCTATCGCGAGCCGAAAAAGGCGAAGTCGCTCCATCTCGGGCTGATCCCGCGCGCGGTCGACGATTATTGGCAGTTTCGCGGCAATTACGCGAACCAGCCGGTGGAGCAGCGCCTGGGTAATCCGGTCCATCACATCCATAACGGTCCGCCGCCCACTGAGACCTTGCCGGTGACATTCGGGCTGCTGCTCAACCTGGTCGGGGTGATGGGCGGCGACGCGACCAAGGAGCAGGTCTGGGGATATCTCGGCAATTACGTGGCCGACGCGTCGCCCGAAAAATATCCGGCGCTCGACCAGTTGATCGGCTATGCGCTGGCTTATGCTCGCGATTTCGTCGCGCCGACGCTCCAGCGCCGCGCGCCCGAGGGTGTCGAGGTCGAGGCGTTGAAGCGGCTCGACGCCGATCTGGCAGCATTGCCGGCCGGGGCGAGCGCCGAGGACATCCAGAACATCGTCTATGAGATCGGCAAGAGTGGCGGCTTTGCTGAGCTGCGCGATTGGTTCAAGGCGCTGTACGAGACCTTGCTTGGATCGAGCCAGGGGCCGCGCATGGGCAGCTTCATCGCGTTGTACGGCGTGGAGAATACCAGGAAGCTGATCGCCGAGGCGTTGGCGCGGTAGGGGATTGGTTCTCGCCGAGCCTTGCAACCGTCGTCACCCCGGGCTTGTCCCGGGGTCCACCGTGCCGCAAACCAACCGAGCGCGGCGCTTGCTGCACGGTGGATGCCGGCACGAGGCCGGCATGACGGAGTAAGGCGATAGTGGCGAAACGCGGGTCCATCCTCCGGGATTTCCTCAAGGACGAAGCGGCCGGCGGCATCGTACTGATCATCGCGGCCTTGCTCGCGATGATCGCCGCCAACTCGCCGCTCGCCGCCGATTATTTCCACCTGCTCCATATCGAAACCGGCCCCGTCCTCGCGCCAAAGCTGGGGGCGATGACGGTGCATCTGTGGGTCAACGACGCGCTGATGGCGGGGTTCTTCCTCCTCGTCGGGCTCGAGATCAAGCGCGAGCTGGTCGATGGCGAATTATCGCGTCCCGCCGATCGCACCTTGCCAGTGATCGCGGCGGCGGCCGGGATGATCGCCCCGGCGATCGTCTATCTCGCGGTCGTCGCGGGCGACCCGGCCCTGGCGCGCGGCTGGGCGATTCCGGCGGCGACCGATATCGCTTTCGCGGTCGGGGTGATGGCGTTGCTCGGATCGCGCGTGCCCGCCCCGCTCAAACTGTTCCTGACCACCGTCGCGATCGTCGACGATATGGGCGCGGTGGCGATCATCGCGGTTGCCTATAGCCATGGGCTCGACCTCGTCTCGCTGGCCGGCGCGGCGGTCGCGCTGGCCGTGATGATCGCGATGAATCGCGGCGGCGTGGTGCGCCTGCTGCCCTATATCCTCCTGTCCGGCTTGCTGTGGTGGCTGGTGCTGCGATCGGGCGTGCACGCGACGATCGCCGGCGTGCTGGCGGCGATGACGATCCCGATCCGGACCTCGCCGGGCGCGCCCGACGACGCCGAATCGCCGCTGCACCGGCTCGAACACGCGCTCAGCCCGTGGATCGCGTTCATGGTGGTGCCGCTGTTCGGGTTCGCCAATGCCGGCGTATCGCTCGGCGGCCAGGGGTTGCATGTCCTCGCCGAGCCGCTGGTCATCGCGGTCGCCGCCGGGCTGTTCGTCGGCAAGCAGGCCGGCATGCTCGGCGCCGTCGCGCTTGCGGTGAAACTGGGCTGGGCGGAGCGGCCGGGCCGGGCGTCATGGACGCAGATCTATGGCGTGTTGCTGCTCGCCGGGATCGGCTTCACGATGAGCCTGTTCATCGGCGGACTCGCCTTTGTCGATCCGGCGTTGATCGACCGGGTCAAGGTGGGCGTGCTGATCGGATCGATCCTTTCCGGCCTGGCGGGCTTCGTGGTGCTGCGGTGGGTGGCGCGGCCGACGCGCGACGCGTGATGCGCAAATTCTTCGATCCCCGACAGTTGCTCCATGCGCCGGCGCGCGAGCTGCACAATGGCGGCTTCACCGATTATGCCGAGACGCCGGCACGCGCCGAGGCGATCCTGGCCGCGATCGGCGGGGCGGAAGCGCCCGAGGATCGCGGCGAAGAGCCGATCCTGGCGATCCACGATGGTGCGTATATCGCCTTTTTGAAGACCGCCGCGGCGCGCTGGGCGGAGGCGGGTCGGCCTGGGGACGCGACCGGCTATGTCTGGCCGGTGGTGGGCCGGCGGCCGCTGCGACTCGACCGCATCGACGCGCTGCTCGGCCAATTTAGTTTCGACGCCTCGACCCCGATCACGCCGCACACCTGGGACAGCGCCTATTGGAGCGCGCAATCGGCACTCGCCGCGACCCGGGCGGTGCTTGATGGCGAGCGCGCCGCTTTCGCGCTGTGCCGGCCGCCCGGTCACCATGCCGGAGCGGATTATTATGGCGGCTATTGTCACCTCAACGCGGCGGCGATCGCCGCACAGGCCGCGCGCGACGCTGGCAGGCATCGCGTCGCGGTGCTCGATATCGACTATCACCATGGCAACGGCACGCAGGATATCTTCTGGACGCGCGGCGACGTCTTCTACGCCTCGCTTCACGCCGATCCGGCGACCGATTATCCCTTCTACTGGGGTCATGAGGACGAGGTCGGCGAAGGCGAAGGACGAGGCGCGACGCTCAACCTGCCCTTGCCGCAGGGGACGACGCTCGAAGCCTTTCGCCGCACGCAGGCCCGCGCCTTGCAGGCGATCGCCGATTTCGGCGCCGAACTGCTGGTGGTGAGCTTCGGCGCCGACACCTATATCGGCGACCCCATCTCCGCGTTCAGGTTGGAGACGCCCGATTATGCCCTGCTCGCCCAGGATATCGCCGCTGTCGGCCTGCCCACGGTCATCGTGATGGAAGGCGGCTATGCGGTCGACGCGCTCGGCGAGAATGTCGCGAGCCTGTTGAGCGGTTTCTGACATGGCGCTGGCCAAGGGTAGCGCCGATTATCGCCGTTTGACGCTGGCGATGCTGTTCGCCGGATTTTCGACCTTTTCGCTACTCTATTCGGCGCAGCCGTTACTGCCGCTGTTCGCCCACGATTTCCACCTGAGCGCGGAAAGCGCGAGCCTGGCGATCGGGCTCGCCACCGGGCCGCTGGCGGTCGGCATCCTGGTCGCGGGTGCGCTGTCCGATCGCTGGGGGCGGCGGCCGATGATGGTCACGGCGATGTTCCTGGCGGGCGGGTTCAGCCTGGTGACCGCGGCGGCGCCGGGCTGGCCGGCACTGCTCGTCCTGCGTTTCCTGACCGGCGTCGCGCTCGCCGGGGTGCCGGCGGTGGCGATGGCCTATGTCAGCGAAGAGGTCGACCATGATTCGGTCGGCTCGGCGATGGGGCTTTACATCGGCGGCAGCGCGATCGGCGGGATGGTGGGGCGGCTCGGGATAAGCCTGTTGACCGATGTCGTGGGCTGGCGCGGCGCGGTGGCGCTGGTCGGCCTGGCGGGTATCGCGATGGCCGAGGCATTCCGCCGGCTCGCGCCCGAATCGCGGCATTTCGTGCGGTCAGCCCGGCCGCCGCGTGAGATCGCGCGCGGCTTCCTCGATTTGTTCCGCGACCGCGCGATGCCGCTGCTGTTTCTCGAGGCGTTCGTGCTGATGGGGGTGTTCGTCAGCATCTACAATTATGCCGGCTTCCGGCTGATGGCGGCGCCCTATTCGCTCGGGCACGCCGCGGTCGGCGCGATCTTCCTGCTCTATCTGCTCGGCTCGTGGAGCTCGGCCTGGTTCGGCGGCGTCGCCGGGCGGCTGGGACGGCGGCGGATCTTCTGGATGCCGGTGGTGCTGCTGATCGCGGGCGTGGCGCTGACCGCGGCCCGGCCGCTTGCCTTGGTCGTGGCGGGGATCGGGGTGGTGACGATAGGCTTCTTCGGCGCGCATTCGATCGCCAGCGCCTGGGTCGGTCGCCGCGCGCTGGCACAACGCGGACAGGCGGCGGCGCTGTACTTGTTCTTCTATTATGCCGGGTCGAGCGTGCTGGGGTCGTTGTGCGGGATCGCCTGGACGCATGCGGGCTGGCCGGGTGTGGCGTTCTTCTGTGGCGCGCTTGGCGTCATCGCGTTGATGCTGGGGCTGATCCTCAGGACGATCCCACCACTGCCGCAGAACGAGGTGACGCCGCCCAAACCACTGGGTACCGATTGAGGAGGAACATATGCGGACGTTGCTGACGATCCTGGCATTGCTCATCGCCTTTCCGGCCTGGGCAGCGCCGGGCGATATGGCCGGGCTTTGGGCGGTGCGATCGAGTGGCCGGATCGTCATGACGCTCGACCTGACGCACGCCACGACCGGCTGGCACGGACGGTGGCGGCGACCCAATCATTTTGAAGCGGATGCGACTTTCTCGACGCTTCGCAATGTCGAAGGTCCGGCGATCGAGAAGATCGTGTCGAGCGCCGAGCAGATGCCGGACGGCCTTCATCTCTTTTTCGGGACATCCGCCGGGACAGGGACGGGTGAGATGATCTTCCGCGAGTTGCCCGATGGGACCGCGCGGCTGCAATGGCCCGGGATAGCCGATGCCTGGCTGGTGCTCGACCGCGCACGCCCCGGCGAGACGCCGATCGAATATGCCAAGGGTGACGTATACGCGATCGACCAGCATTGGCCGACCAATGCCGAAATGACCGCGATCTTCGATGCGGACCAAGCTGACCGTTCCAGCGCCGCGATCGACTGGAGCCTGGTCGGACCTCGCGATCGAGCGCGTGCGGCGCGGACCAAGACGCTACTCGACGACGGGGCGTTGGCGAGCGCCGACGATTATTATCACGCCGCCTTCGTCTTCCAGCATGGCGCCGAGCCGAACGACTATCTGCTGGCGCACACGCTGGCGATGATCGCCGTGGCGCGCGGCCGGCCCGATGCGACATGGATCGCGGCGGCGACGCTCGACCGCTACCTCCAGCGGATCGGGCAGAAACAGATTTTCGGCACGCAGTTCATCTCCGGCAAGTCGGAAACGACGCAGGATCCCTATGACCGCCAATTGCTGTCGGATGCGATCCGCAAGGCGGTCGGGGTGCCACCGATCGCGGCGCAGGAAGAACGGCGCAAGGCGATCGAGGCGGGCAGGACGAAAAAATGACCGATGCCCGGGAACCTTTGCGCATCACCCGGCGTTTTTATTCGGCTTGAACGAAAGAGAGAGCATTTCGACGATCAGACGCTTCACGCGTAGGATCGTCTTAGGGAGCCCCGCCGCACCATGTGCGACGGGGCTTACTCTTTTTCCGGCCTAGCCGACCTGCGATCGCGCAGTCGGTCGCTGCTCACTCGCACTTCCCTCAAACGGGCAACGACGCGGGAGCAAGTCCCGCGTCGTCGGTCGGCGCTAGAGCGCCGCCGGCCGTGCCCGCGCGTGCGCTCTTCGCCTCGCTCGTTCGCACCGGCGCGTAGCCGTGAGCTACGCGCCTCGCGCGGTCAGAGTTTCTCGGTCAGCTCCGGCACGATCTTGAACAGATCGCCGACCAGGCCGATGTCCGCGACCTGGAAGATCGGCGCGTCCTCGTCCTTGTTGATCGCGATGATCGTCTTCGAGTCCTTCATGCCCGCCAGATGCTGGATCGCGCCCGAAATGCCGATCGCCATATAGACTTCGGGGGCGACGATCTTGCCGGTCTGGCCGACCTGATAGTCGTTGGGGACATAGCCCGCATCGACTGCGGCACGGCTCGCGCCGACCGCGGCGCCGAGCTTGTCGGCGAGCGGCTCGATCACCGCGTGGAAATTCTCGCTCGAGGCGAGCGCGCGGCCGCCCGAGACGATGATCTTGGCGCTGGTCAGTTCGGGGCGTTCGAGCTTGGCGATCTCCGACCCGACATAGGTCGATACCGATTGCTCCAGCCCGGCGCCGTCGGTCGACACGACCTTGGCGCTGCCGCCCTCGGCCGCGGCCTTCTCGAACGCGGTGCCGCGCACGGTGATGACCAGCTTCTTGTCGCTGGTCTGTACCGTCGCGATCGCGTTGCCGGCATAGATCGGACGCGTGAAGGTGTCGGCGCTCTCGACCGACAGGATGTCGCTGATCTGCATCACGTCGAGCAACGCGGCGACGCGCGGCGCGATGTTCTTGCCGTTCGACGTCGCGGGCGCGAGGAACGCGTCGTGATCGGCCATCAGCTTGACGACCAAAGGCGCGACCGTTTCGGCCAGCGGATGTGCGAGCGCTGCGTTGTCGGCGGTCAGCACGGTGGCGACGCCAGCGATCTTGGCGGCCTCGGCAGCGACGGCGTCGATGCCCGAGCCGGCGACCAGCAGATCGACTTCCCCCAGCTTCGATGCGGCGGTGACCACCGCGAGCGTGGCGTCCTTGACGGTCTTGCCGTCATGTTCGACCCAGACGAGCGTCTTCATTTCGCGACTCCCATCGCCTTGAGTTTGGCCACCAGCTCATCGACATCGGCGACCTTGACGCCGGCGGTGCGCTTGGGCGGTTCGACGACCTTGAGCGTGGTCAGCCGCGGGCTGACATCGACACCGTAATCGGCCGGCGTCTTCTGATCGAGCGGCTTCGACTTGGCCTTCATGATGTTGGGCAGCGAGGCATAACGCGGCTCGTTGAGGCGAAGGTCGGTGGTGATGATCGCCGGCAGCGACAGCTTCTCGGTCTCCGAGCCGCCATCGACTTCGCGCGTCACGGTGACGCTGTCGGCGGTCAGGTCGACCTTGGAAGCAAAAGTGGCCTGGCCGACGCCGAGCAGGCCCGCCAGCATCTGACCGGTCTGGTTGTTGTCGTCGTCGATCGCCTGCTTGCCGAGGATGACGAGATCGGGCTTCTCCGCCTCGACGATCGCCTTGAGCAATTTGGCGACGCCCAGCGGCTCGATCTTCTCGTCGCTGACGACCAGGATCGCGCGGTCGGCGCCCATCGCCAGCGCAGTGCGCAACGTTTCCTGCGACTTCTGCTCGCCGATCGACACGGCGACGATCTCGGTGACGCCCTTGTCCTTGAGGCGGATCGCTTCCTCGACCGCGATCTCGTCGAACGGGTTCATCGACATCTTGACGTTGGCCAGGTCGACCCCCGTCCCGTCCGCCTTCACGCGGGGCTTCACGTTATAGTCAAGCACGCGCTTGACCGGCACCAGCACCTTCATCGCATTCACTCTCCAAATCGTCACCCCAGCGCAAGCTGGGGTCTCCCGGTGGTAATCCCCGTCGGGGAGATGCCAGCTTTCGCTGGCATGACGGGAACGAAATTCAAGCCGCCTTCTTCACCTCAGCCACGATCTTCTGCGCCGCGTCGCCGAGATCGTTGGCAGGAACGATCGCCAGGCCCGAATTGGCCAGGATGTCCTTGCCCTGCTGGACGTTGGTGCCTTCGAGGCGAACGACCAAAGGCACGCTCAGATTCACTTCCTTGGCGGCTGCGACGATGCCCTCGGCAATGATGTCGCAGCGCATGATGCCGCCGAAGATGTTGACCAGGATGCCCTTCACCGCGGGATCGCTCAGGATGATCTTGAACGCCGCGGTGACCTTCTCCTTGTTGGCGCCGCCGCCGACGTCGAGGAAATTGGCCGGGAACATGCCGTTCAGCTTGATGATATCCATCGTCGCCATGGCGAGGCCGGCGCCATTGACCATGCAGCCGATATCGCCGTCGAGCTTGATGTACGCGAGGTCGTATTTCGACGCTTCGAGCTCGGCGGGATCCTCTTCGGTCTCGTCGCGCAGCGCGAGCAGATCCTTGTGGCGGAACAGCGCGTTCGAATCGAAACCGACCTTGGCGTCGAGTACCATCAGCTTGCCGTCATCCGTGACGGCGAGCGGGTTGATCTCGATCTGGCTGGCATCGGTGCCGAGGAACGTGTCGTACAGCTTGCCGGCGACCGACGCGGCCTGCTTGGCGAGATCGCCCTTGAGGCCCAGCGCATTGGCGACGGCGCGGCCGTGATGCGGCATGAAGCCGGTCGCGGGATCGACGTCGAACGTGTGGATCTTTTCCGGCGTGTCGTGCGCCACGGTCTCGATGTCCATGCCGCCTTCGGTCGAGACGACGAACGCGACGCGCCCGGTGACGCGATCGACCAACGCCGCAAGGTAGAATTCCTTGGCGATGTCGACGCCATCGGTGACGTAGAGCCGGTTGACCTGCTTGCCATGCTCGCCGGTCTGGACGGTGACGAGCGTGTTGCCGAGCATGTCGGCCGCCGCCGCGCGAACTTCATCGAGCGTCTTGGCGAGGCGGACGCCGCCCTTGGCGTCGGGCCCCAGTTCCTTGAACTTGCCCTTGCCGCGGCCGCCGGCATGAATCTGGGCCTTCACGACATAAAGCGGCCCGGGCAGCTTCTTGGCGGCATCGACGGCTTCGTCGACGGTCATCGCGGCATAGCCGGCGGGCACGGGCACGCCGAATTTCGCGAGCAGTTCCTTGGCCTGGTATTCGTGAATGTTCATGAAAGACCTTCTCTCGGAGTCTCGAAGGAAAGGGAATGGGGAGGCCTTAAGCACAGCGGGAACGATGAATCCACCCCCGCTCGCCTTGACCTAGCAGTAGTTCTATAGCGCGCGCGATGACCTGGCTTCTCGGCATGCTGCTGTTCCTCGCCGCCGTGATCGCGATGGAGGGGTTCGCATATGTGATGCATCGCTGGGTGATGCACGGCCCCGGCTGGTTCCTGCATGCGAGCCATCACCGCCCGCGGGCTGGCAGATGGGAACTCAACGATCTCTACGCGGTGATCTTCGCATTGCCGTCGATCCTGTTGCTGCTCGGCGGCGTCGATCTCGGCTGGTGGTGGGGATGTAGCTGGATCGGCGCGGGAATCGCGGCGTACGGCACGATCTATTTCGGGTTCCACGACGTCATCGTCCATCGCCGGGTCGCGACGCGCTATCTGCCGCGATCGGCTTATATGAAACGGATCATCCAGGCGCACCGCCTGCACCATGTGGTCGAGACGAAGCACGGGACGGTCAGCTTCGGCTTCCTCTGGGCGCCGCCGCCCGAGACGCTCAAGGCCGAGCTCAACCGTCGCGGCAATGCTGGCGTTCGCGCGCCGTCCGGCGATTTCGTTCGATAGATATCGGCATCAACGCGCGGTGATCCTCGACTGGCATTTCTATGCGCTGGCGATCCCGGCGGTGCTGATGGTGCTGGTCGGGGCGAAATTGCTGTGGGACGCCTTCGCCTGACGGCCTATCGGTCCGGATCGGCCGGGCCTTTGCCAAATGTTAAGGGCGGCTAAGCATAATGCGGGTCATGGACACGCATTCGTTCGGATCCGATCGAGCGACTGAGGGTGACGACGATCATCGCCACCAGCAGCGCGTGCCGGTCGTCATGCGGGCGCGGTTGCGCGATCGGCATTCCAACAAATATGACGTTCGCCTGCTCGATCTGTCGGTCACCGGCTTCCGGGCGGAAGCGCATTATTCGCTCGATGCGGGGCAGATCGTCTGGCTGGCAATTCCCGGGATGCAGGGCCTGGAAGCGACGATCGCCTGGCGCCACGGCCTGGAGATCGGCTGCAGTTTCCGCCAGCCGCTCTACCCGCCGGTGCTCGACCACATCGTCAAGACGTTGGGGCATTAGACCGTAGACTCATAGGAAGCGGCCTGTCTGCTTCCGACCCGATAGCCGCCATTCAGCTTTGCGGATCGAGCACCCTCAAGATGGTGCCGGTCGCGACTAGCTTTGGGCCTTCTTGCGCTCGAAAATTGGGAGCCATCGCGTGGTCTGTTGTCGGCTCAGCTATCACCGGGATTATTGGCTGGATTATCGTCACGTATATGCGGTCTATAACGTGAATCGCTGACACGGCGAGCCGCCGATCGATAACGCTGAAAATCCGATGGAAAGGATGATCAAAACGATCACCGTAGATCGAAACGAAATTATTGGCGTTGCGACTATCGCAAATTTCACGTGGACAAACGCGCATATATTCCGCACGGAATGCGAAGCGAAAAGGAAGGCGCATTTTTCAGCCCTTCTGGAAGGGGCCGATACCATCCACGGCGCGGCCTTCCTTTTCGCTCCTAAGCAGATTGGATTTGCTCAGGTTGTGGTCCGTCGCTGGCGGCCACCCATCGCTTGTGTGGTCATGTTAGAGTCTCGTCAAGCGGTCCCAGCCATTGGTTTCGCTAGCGGTTAAGATGATAACGGCGCTCAATCGCCCGGAAACCCTGAGCCAGTGGGCGCAAATCGCGATTTTGGCCGTTATCCCCCACCAGAAATTTTTTTTCTACTTTGCGACGAATTGAGGAATCGAGCGGATTTTGACGCTCAAACTCGCCTCTAACCACTCGGCCACGCTCATTTAGCTCATCTGGTAGAGCAGCGGTTTTTGATACAAGTGTCGAGGGTTCGAATTCCGTCTTTGTCTATGGGCCTCGTAGAAGCGGTCATTCGCTGGTTATCAAGCAACGTCGGTTGAGTGCTCTTCCCAACCCGCAACATCCTTGTTCGCGTTGTAGATTTCGGGCGCGACCGCACAGCCGAACACGAGGAACGATTTCGAGAATTGAGCCATGAATCCGAACAGGTTGCCTTCCGGATGGTATCCCCAACGGTAGTGGAATTGATCACCAATGCTCGTGTTCGTCCGCTTCGTCAGCGTATAGTCGGGAAAGAGCGAGTTGGATGTTGCGGCGGCTTGCACGCTCGCGGGTTCGGCAATGTGCGACCACGCGACCGCCATCATCCAATCGAGCGGCATCGGGCGTCCTGCTTCCTTGTAGAACAGCGCACACGTGAGGCGGCGAGCGAAGAGATTGAACGCGGGCCGGATAGCGACCGGAAGCTCCAAGATTGTCGTGTCGGCGTAGCTTTGACCGGGCGGAAGACTCATGCCTTTGTTTCGGAAGTGCTGGCGCGCCGCACGTGCGCCCGGCCTGATTATCGGCATCAACTCTGGATTGTTGTTGGCGACGCCGCTGGTCAGCTTGCGGAATTGTGCGGTCGACGGTTCGTCCGTCGAGTGATCGCCAAGCAGTAGGGCCAGCGCGACCGCTTGCTCATATTGGCCAGCGGAATTGTTACACCGCTGGCAGGCGGCGAATCCGTAGCCTTCGGGGCCAATGCGATCCTTGAAGCACTCGCGTGAAGGAACGTGATCTTCTGTTGTGCTCGGTGCGGTCGCGCAAAAATAGCAGATCGGGTTGGCCGCGAGCAGCGCCGTGAGGCGTCGTTTCTTGTCTGCCATCGTGCTCAGCTTTGCGGGTAGTAATAGTCGCTCTCTTCGCGGGCACAGGTCGCCGCGATGCGTGAGATCACCTCATCGGGCAAACTTTCCACGTCAGGATTGCGCTCGCGAAATTTGTTCTCTTCGCGGTTGAGACACGCCTTGCGCGAGAATGGCGGGCGCGTGTCGGCGCGGTAACCATCGAGCCCGCCAAGCTTGGCGTAGATGACGAAGCCGACAAAGAGCCCAAGCCAAAGGACCGCCCAACGGCGAAGGCCCCAATGGTCACCCCAGATGCGCTTCAGCACGTCCATGAATGGCGGTTCCCCCAATACCGACCGAGCCCACGGCTTAGCAGCGTCACGCCGAAACGTAGACAGTCTTCTCATCCGGACCGGACTTGGCGACGATGTTGAACGCCTCAGTGAGTTGCGCGTCCGTCAAATTGATCGCGCCATACCAGTCTGTCCGGTTTTCGCCCTTCTTGAAGCCGGGGCGGAAGACCTGTGGCCAGCTTTCCAAAAGATCATCGCCGCGCTTGTCGTTGTCGTGCTTCAGCAAGTTGGCCAAATCCTTCACCGCCTTGAGCCGAGGGCTGATGGGAATGCCGATTGCCTCAACCGCCCTGACGAGCTTGTCGTGGTCGTTCACGTCGTTGCCGGTCCACTTGCGCGCACCACGCTCCCAATGGTGGTAGATCGACAGTGCGAAGGCCTTCCGAAGCGCCGCCATGCCTTCGACCTTGGACTCGATCTCCAAGTCATGAACTTGCTCTTGGTCCCAAAGGATTGAGCCGTCCTCATCCCGCTCACCGATCCATTCAATTTCACCGCGATCGACGCCATCCTGATATGCTTGGGCTTCTTCCTTCGCGCGCTCCCATTCCTCTCGCAAAGCCTCAGAAGCAGCGTGATAGGCGGCGATCAGGACAGTCACGCCCTCTTGGAAAACATAGCCCTGAAGATTCCAAGGAAATGCGGCCACCTTATCTCTCCGTTGGGCGTCCGCTTCCCACCCATAGTCGGCCATTCAGTCCTTTTGCCGATAGCGGTCGTTCATGGGCTCGCGACCCGGGGCCGCGCCGAACGGCGCCGTGTTCCTGCGGAAGCAGGAACACGGGGGGTTACACAGGACTCCGCGGGCTCTTGGCTCCTGCTTTCGCAGGAGCACTACGGCCGCCGCCTCAGTCAAACAGACTGGAAACCGAACTCTCGTCCGCAATCCGCCGGATCGCTTCGGCGAGCAGCGGCGCGATGGTCAGGTGGCGGACCTTTTTCGCGGCCGCGATCGTGGCGTGGTTGCCGATCGAATCGGTGATGACGAGTTCCTCGAGCACCGATCCCTCGACTCGCGCGATCGCGCCACCCGACAGCACGCCGTGGGTGACATAGGCGACGACGCCCGCGGCGCCTGCTTCCTTCAGCGCGGCGGCGGCGTTGCACAAGGTGCCGGCCGAATCGACGATATCGTCGATCAGGATGCAGAAGCGGCCCTCGACATCGCCGATGATGTTCATCACTTCGGATTCGCCGGCGCGTTCGCGGCGCTTGTCGACGATCGCCAGCGGCGCGTTGTCGAGCCGCTTGGCCAGCGCGCGCGCGCGCACCACGCCGCCGACGTCGGGCGACACGACCATCAGATTCTTGGCCGAGTGGCGCGCCAATATGTCGGTCGACATCACCGGCGCGGCGAACAGATTGTCGGTCGGGATGTCGAAAAAGCCCTGGATCTGCCCGGCATGGAGGTCGACCGACAGCACGCGGTTGGCACCGGCGACGGTGATCAGATTGGCGACCAATTTGGCCGAGATCGGGGTGCGCGGGCCGGGCTTTCGATCCTGGCGGGCATAGCCGAAATATGGCAGCACGGCGGTGATCCGCTTGGCCGATGCACGCTTCAGCGCATCGATGCAGATCAGCAATTCCATCAGGTTGTCGTTGGCCGGGAACGCGGTCGATTGCAGGACGAAGACGTCCTCGCCACGGACATTCTCGTTGATCTCGACGAAGATCTCTTCGTCGGCGAACCGTCGCACGAGCGCATCGGTCAGCGGCAGTTCGAGATAGCCGGCAATCGCCTTGGCCAGCGGCAGGTTCGAATTGCCGGTCATCAGCTTCATTGGTGCTCGCCCCTTCGAGGTTTGCGCGCCTCCTTAGAAGGGAGTCTGCAAGCGGTCCAGCACCCCGCGTTCGGTGATGTAGCCGGTCACCAGCCGCGCGGGGGTGACGTCGAAGGCGGGGTTATAGGCATCGGACTGGGTCAGCCGCACCGTTTCCAGCCCATGATCGGTCGCGCCGGTGATCTCGGTCAGCTCGGCGGGCGAGCGTTCCTCAATGGGAATCGCATCGCCGCTGGGGGTGGCGGCGTCGAAGGTTGTGTAGGGCAAAGCGACATAGAAGGGCACACCAGTGTCGTGCGCGGCGAGCGCCTTCAGATAGGTGCCGATCTTGTTGCACACGTCGCCATTGGCGGTGACACGGTCGGTGCCGACGATCACCGCATCGACCTGGCCGCGCGCCATCAGCAAGCCGCCGGCATTGTCGGCGATCAAGGTATGCGGGACGCCGTGATTGCGCAGCTCGAACGCGGTGAGCAGCGCGCCCTGGTTGCGCGGCCGCGTCTCGTCGACCCAGACGTGCAAGGGCAATCCGGCATCGTGCGCGAGATAGATCGGCGCGGTCGCGGTGCCGTAATCGACCGTCGCCAGCCAGCCGGCATTACAATGCGTCAGGATGTTGAGCGGGCGATCGGGATTCCTGGCGTGGAGATCGCGCAGCAGCGCGAGGCCATGCTCGCCGATCGAGCGGCACAAACGCTCGTCCTCGTCGACGATCGCCTGGGCGCGGGCGAAAGCGGCGGCGGCGCGATCGGCGGGTGGCAGCGGACGTACCGCAGCGGCGACCTGATCGAGCGCCCATTTGAGGTTGATCGCGGTCGGACGGGTCGCGTGCAATCGCGCATAAGCCGCGTCGACCGCGGCGTCGCTCGGGTCCGCGGCGATCGCCATCGCCAGGCCATAGCCGCCGACCGCGCCGATCATCGGCGCGCCGCGCGTCCACATGTCGCGGATCGCCACCGCCGCCTCGTTTTCGGTCCTTAGCTCGACCCAGCGCACTTCCCAGGGGAGCTGGCGCTGATCGAGGATGCGCGCGCCCTTGCCGTCGGCGGTCGGCAGGATCGAGCGCGTGCGTTCGCCTTGCAGGATCATGGCAGGATCTCGGCAAAGCTGGCGATGTCGCCGCGACCGGTGTCGCGGTCGATCAGCAGCGCGCGCAGCCCGGCCGATTTCGCCGCGTCGGTCTCGGCGGCAACGTCGGACACGAACAGGATGTCGGCAGGGTCGAGCTTCAGCGCGGCGGCGATCCTGGCGTAGGATCCAGCTTCGCGCTTGGGGCCCGTAGTCGTGTCGAAATAGCCGGAGAGATAGCGGGTCAGGTCGCCCGCCTCGCTATGTCCGAAGATCAGCTTCTGCGCCTCGATCGACCCCGAGGAATAGATGCAGATCTTGATCCCCGCTTCGGTCCAGCGTTTGAGTGCCTCGGGCGTGTCGGGATAGACATGCGCCTTGAGCTCGCCCGCTTCATAGCCTTCGCGCCAGATGCGACCCTGGATATGCTTGAGCGCGGTTTCCTTGGCATCGACATCCATCCAGGCGAGCAACGTGGCGACCGGATCGCCCGGCGGCATCGTCGACAGTGTCGCGGCGATCTCGTCGCGATGGGCCGGCACCCAGGCCGGGATGCGGGCACGGGCATAAGGGAACAATATGTCGGCGACATAGGCGATGCTGGTGGTGGTCCCCTCGATATCGAGGAGGATGACCTTGGGCGGGTTCAGCGCCACACTAGGATGGATCGACATTCAACATCCTCAAATCCCCAATTCGTCATGGCGGGCTTGTCCCGGCATCCACCGGGCAGTCGAGCCCAGCCGATGAGCTTCTTTTCCCGGGCTTGCGGCCCGGTGGGCCCGCCACAAGGCCGGGGTGACGGTGGGAATTAGACGAAATTCCCGGATAGAGAAGTGATCGATCCTCGACTGACGACCACAGAATGTCGACCGATCTTGGTTTCCGCCGGTGATCAGGGCAACCGGACTGGAGAAGGCTTCAGCCGCCCGCGCGCTCATGGCGCGGGAAGCGATCGGCAATCGCGTCGCCGGTGAATTTCGCGACCCAGCCATCGGGATTCTCGAACAGCCTGATCACGGTGAAGCTCGGCTCCGGCCCCATGTCGAACCAGTGGCGCATGCCCGCCGGAACCGAGATCAGATCGCCCGCGGTGCAGAGCACAGCGTGGATGCGGTCGTCGTCGGTACGCAGCGTGAACAGACCTTCGCCCGCGACGAAGAAACGCACTTCGTCCTCCGAATGGCGATGTTCGGACAGGAATTTCGAGCGCATCGCCGCGCGATCGGGATGGTTGGGCGTGACGCCGATGATGTCGACCGACTGATATCCCTGTTCGGCCTTCAACTTGTCGATTTCGGGCGCGTAGGCGGTGAGTACGGCGTCGGTGTCGGCGCCGGCGGTGTCGCGCAACGGCCAGCGCTCGTAGCGCACGCCGATCCGCTTCAGCGCGTCGCCGATCCATTTCGGATCGCTGGTGTCGAGCACCGGCGTGTCGCCGTCATCGGCGGTAAAGACGCGAAGGCGAGTCATGACGCGCTCTCCCTGAAACTACGTTCGGCCAGTTCGGCGGCGATCAGCCATTCGACGGCTTCGAGCACGCGCTCGGCTTCGTCAAGGTCCTTGCCCCAGGCATAGAGGCCATGGTCGCGGATCAAATAGGCGGGCGCCGCGCCCGGTCGTGCCAAGGCCGGGGCGATCGCCGCTTCGATGACCGTCATGTCCTGGCTGTTGTCGACGATCGGCAGCGCGATTTCGGTTTCGTGCGTGGTCTGGCCGGGAAACACCTTGAGCAATTCATGGCCGGCGAAATGCCAGGCTTTGAGGTCGCGAAAGGCGCGGGTCAGGCCGACCGCTTGCGGCGAATGGCCGTGGAGCACCGCGCCGGCTGCGGGGAATTGGCGATAGATCGACAGATGGAGATGCGTTTCGGCCGAGGGCCTGCCCGATCCGACGACATGGCCATCAGCATCGAGGCGCAGCACGCCATCCTCGGTCAGGCGCCCCTTGTGCCAGCCCGACGCGGTCACCGCGAAGCCGTCGTCGAGCCGAACCGAATAATTGCCCGCGGTCGCCGGCGCCCAGCCGCGCGCGTCGAGGCGGCGGCCCACTGCGATGATTCCGGCCCGGGCGGCGTCGAAGCTGGTCGTCGTCATGCCGGCCACTTACGGTGAGTCGCCCGGACACGCCAGCATGCCGTTACGCGGGCAAAAAAATCGGGCGCCGCTCCGGATGGAACCGCGCCCCAAGGGGAGGAAATTGTCGTTGGTTGCCCACGTTTCGGTCGGAAACCTATCGACCGGGGCGATGGTAATCGGTGTCAGGCGGAAGCGCAAGCAAGGTAGACTGTTGCGGTCAGGGGCCGATCGGCAGGCGGGAACGTCCATCGCCGGCCAGCGGCCGCACTCGATCCCCCGCCGTCCGCCATCACCGCCGGACGTCGAGGCCGCCATCGAGAAAAGCGTCGATATCGGCCTGACGGAACAGGCTCGCGTCACCTGGTAGCGAATGTTTGAGTGCGGCGAGCGCCAGGCCGGTGCGCGCGGCGTCGTCGATACTGTCGCCGCTGCGCAATGCGTGGAGAATGCCGGCCGCGAAGGCGTCGCCCGCGCCGATCCGGTCGACGATGCCGGCCAGGACGATCTCGGCGGTTTGCGCCTGCGCGTCGCGCGTGTCGATCCGCGCCGACAGCCGGTGGCGATCGACATCCTCGGCGACTCGCGCGGTCGAAGCGATCGTCCGCAGTTTCGGGAAAGCGGCGAAAGCGGCTTCGGCGGCTTCCCGCCGGCGGTGCTCGCCATCGCCGGAAAAGGGCGTGTCGAGCAGCAAGGCGATGTCGCGATGATTGCCGAACATCAAATCGGCCTGCGCGACCAGCCGCGACAGGATTTCGCGTGGGCGCCCGTCCCAGCGCTCCCAGAGCTTGCCCCGCCAATTGCCGTCGAACGAGACCGGGATGCCGCGCGCCGCGGCGGCCTCGGCAGCGGCGATCGCGGCCTGGGCCGGCACCGGACCGAGCGCGGGGGTGATGCCCGACAGATGCAGACGATCGACGCCGTCCAGCAGGTTATTCCAGTCCCAGGCATCGGCCGGCGCCTCGGCGAAGCTCGAATGCGCGCGATCGTAGATCACCTCGGTCGCGCGCATCCCGGCGCCCGAGGTGACGAAATAGAGGCCCATCCGGTCGCCGCGCCGCTGGATAGCGCGGGTGTCGATGCCGTGGCCGCGTAGCGTCATGACCGCGGCATCGCCCAGGTCATTGGCCGGAACGGCGCTGACGAAGCCGACGTCGTGGCCAAGCCGGGCGAGCGCAGTCGCGACATTCGCCTCGGCGCCCGCCACCCAGACGTCGAATTTGGGCGTCTGGAGGAGGAGTTCGCGGCCCGGCGGTGACAACCGCAGCATGATTTCGCCGAATGCGAGGAATTTACCCGTCACTGCCGTCCCCCCAATCCCTCAGGCCGGCGATATGCCGGCATTCACTCCAACCGCAGGCGTACCGGTTAGCGGCGTGGCGGACGCCGGGGCAAGCCCGGGATGGCAATGGACTCTCCGCGTGATCATTCCAACGCCGCCAGCTTATCCACAATTTCGTCCACAACTTCCTGCACAGGCGATCCGCTCGATCGTGGCGTCTCCGCCGGCCATCACGCCGCGTGCGTGGCGGGCGCCTGACGATGGCCGACATCCACCGGCGGCCGATCGTCGATCTTGTAAGCCCGGCGCACCAGACCGGTGGTCAGGTCCTGGATCAATTCCGCCGCTTCCCAATCGTGGAGGCGATGTTCGGCAACCAGACGGGCGAGGAAGGCGCAATCGACGCGGCGCGCGACATCGTGGCGCGCCGGGATCGAGAGGAAAGCGCGGGTGTCGTCGTTGAACCCGACACTATTGTAGAAACCCGCTGTCTCGGTGGTCATCTCGCGGAACCGGCGCATCCCTTCGGGGCTGTCGTGGAACCACCAGCTGGGGCCGAGCTTGAGGCACGGATAATGGCCGGCCAGCGGCGCCAGCTCGCGGGCATAGGTCGATTCGTCGAGCGTGAAGAGGATGATCGACAGATCGCGCTCGTTGCCGAACCGGTCGAGCAACGGCTTCAGCGCATGGACGTAATCGGTCCGCATCGGGATGTCGGCGCCCTTGTCGCGGCCATGGCTGGCGAACAATCCGGCATTGTGGTTGCGGCAGGAACCGGGGTGGATCTGCATCACCATCCCGTCCTCGACCGACATCGCCGCCATCTCGGTCAGCATCTGGGCGCGGAACAGCTCGGCATCGGCCGGGGTCCAGGTGCCGGTGACGATGGTGCGGAACAGGCGTTCGGCCTCGCTTGGCGACAAATTGGCGGTCGCCGCGGTCGGATGGCCATGGTCGGTCGCGGTCGCCCCGGCCGCACGGAAATCGGCGCGGCGTTTGCGATGCGCGGCGAGATAGCCCTGCCAGTCATAGACATCCTCGCCGGTCAGCTCGGCGAAGCGCGCCATTGCCGGCTTGAACGCCTCATGCTCGACGTCGATCACGCCGTCGGGACGATAGGTGGTGACGACGCGCCCGCCCCAGCCCGAGTTGCGGATCGCATGGTGATGCGACAGGTCGTCCTGCGCCCCTTCGGTCGTCGCCAGGAAGTCGATCCGGAAGCGATCGAACAAGGCGCGCGGACGGAAGGCGTCGCTGGCCAGCTTGTCGCCGATCGCATCGAAATAAGTGTCGGCGGTGGAGGCGTCGAGTTCGCGGTCGATCCCGAACACCACTGAAAAGACATGATCGAGCCACAACCGCGACGGCGTGCCGCGGAACAGGTGGTAATTGGCCGCAAACAGCCGCCAGGCCGCGCGCGGATCGGTTGCTGGAACGCCGGCGCGCGACGGGATCGCCAGCGCGTCGAGGTCGATGCCCTGGCTGTAGAGCATGCGGTAGAGATAATGGTCGGGCGAAAGCAGCAGGCTGGTCGCATCGCTCCACTTCTCGTCGGTTGCGAACCAGGCCGGATCGGTATGGCCATGGGGACTGACGATCGGCGCATCGGCGACGGTCGCAAAGAGCGCGCGGGCGACTGCTCGGGTTGCGGGGTCGGCCGGAAACAGACGGTCGGGGTGCAGTTCCAGCATGCCAGCCATCAGCCTTCTCCACCCTCCCCGCTTCTGTCGAGCGGCGCTCTGGTAACCGGTGTCAACGCATCATTCAACCGCTCAGTCGATGGGCGGCGCCACCGACGAGCGACGGATCAGCGTGGACAGAAACATCGACGGCTCCTGCACGCCCGCTTCGTCGTCATTGTCGGCGATCCCGGCGATCAGCTTGAGCGCGGCGGACCGCGCCATCGAAGCAATCGGCCAACGCACGGTGGTCAGCGGCGGCCACATATGCGCGGCGATCGGCGTGTCGTCGAACCCGATCACCGACAAATCACGCGGCACGGTCCACCCGCGCTGGCACGCGGCATGGATCACACCGGCCGCCATCTCGTCATTGCTCGAGAAGATCGCGGTCGGGCGCGGGACGACGTCGAGCAGGCGCTCGGCCGCGATCAGCCCCGATTCGAAGGTATAATTGCCCTCGGCGATCATGCTGCGCGGGAGCGGGATGCCGGCGTCGCGCATCGCGTCCTCGAACCCCAGCCGGCGTTCGCGCGCCGAGCGGAAGCCGTGCGGACCGGCGACCAGCCCGATGCGGCGATGGCCCTGGGCGATGAGATATTGCGTCGCTTCGTGCACCGCCTCACGGTCGTTGGACGCGACCATATGGTCGGGCGTGTCGAGCTCGGCCGATCCCATGCGAACGTAGCGGCAGCCGAGATTGCTGCACAATTTGGCGACCGCGTCATTCTCGCTGATCGGCGGCATCAATAGCACGCCGAACAATCGCTGGCGCTCGAGGAAGAGGCGCAGATCCTCGAGCATCGTCGCCGATCCGCGATCGACCGGACGCACGACCATCTCGAATTCGCTGTCCCGGATCGCTTCCAGCATGCCCTGCTGGACGTTCATTACCGTCTGGGCATTGGGATTGTCGTGGACCAGCCCGACCAGGAAATTGCGCCCCAGCGCCAGCGCGCGCGCCTGGGGGTTGGGGACGTAGCCGAGCTGGCCAATGACGTCCTCGACCTTCTTGCGGGTATCCTCGTTGAGCAGCGGGGATCGGTTGATGACGCGGCTGACGGTCTTCTTCGATACACCAGCGATGCGCGCGACATCGTTGATCGTCGGCTGGCCGGTCTTTTCCATCTTCACACGCATAGCGAGCCGTGCGCTACTGGACTAGCCTTGCTTCCGGACGGCCGGGCGGGCAAATATGACACCGGTTACTCAAGCATGCACCGGTTCAAGAAGGCGAGAGATGACAGCGAACGCGGTTCGGATCGATCCGAGCGACAATGTGGCGACCTTGCTGGCCGATGCGGCGGCCGGTGAGGCGGTGGTCGCCGACGGTGCGACGGTGACCGCGGCCACGGCGATTCCGCGCGGGCACAAGATCGCGCTGGCGCCGATCGCGCCGGGCGAGGCGGTGATCAAATACGGCTTTCCGATCGGACGCGCGACCGCCTCGATCGCGGCGGGCGAACATGTCCATTCGGACAATGTCGCGACGGCGCTCGCCGGACAACAGGCCTATGCCTACGCGCCGGCGCCGCGCGCGAACCTTGCCTCGGGCGACGCCACCTTCCAGGGCTATCGCCGCGGCGACGGGCGGGTCGGCACGCGCAACGAAATCTGGGTGCTGCCGACGGTCGGCTGCGTCGCACGGACCGCCGAGCGAATCGCGGCACGGGCGGGGGCGGCGCTGGCTGGGAAGGTCGATGGCGTCCACGCCTTCATGCACCCGTTCGGCTGCTCGCAGCTCGGCGAGGATCTCGACGGGACGCGGGCGATCCTGGCCTCGCTCGCCTGCCACCCCAATGCCGGCGGCGTGCTGATCCTCGGCCTGGGCTGCGAAAACAACCAGATCGCCAAATTGGTCGAGACCATCCCCGAATGGCGCCGTCCCGCGATCCGCACGCTGGCGACGCAGCTTGCCGGCGACGAAGTGGCGGAAGGCGTCGCCTTGGTCGAGCAACTCGCCGCGCTGGCACAATGCGAACGATCTGAAGCCACGCTCGCCGACCTGGTGCTGGGGGTCAAATGCGGCGGGTCGGACGGCCTGTCGGGGCTGACCGCGAACCCGCTGGTCGGCCGGATGAGCGATCGCGTCGCGGCAACAGGAGGTCGTGTCGTGCTGACCGAAATCCCCGAGATATTCGGCGCCGAGCAGATGCTGATGAATCGCGCCGCCGACGAAGACGTGTTCGGCCGCGTCGTCGGCGTGGTCAACGACTTCAAGCAATATTTCATCGACCACGGCGAGCCGGTGTCGGAAAACCCATCCCCTGGAAACATCGCCGGCGGCATCACCACGCTCGAGGAGAAATCGCTCGGCGCGGTGCAGAAAGCGGGCCGCGCGCCGATCGCCGACGTCATCCATTATGGCGAGCGCGTCGCCAAAAACGGACTCACCTTGCTCGAGGCGCCGGGCAATGACGCGGTGTCGTCGACTGCCCTGGCGGCGGCGGGCGCGACCGCGATCCTGTTCACGACGGGGCGCGGCACGCCGCTCGGCTTTCCGGTGCCGACGATCAAGATCTCGTCCAACAGCGATCTCGCCGCGCACAAGCCCGGCTGGATCGATTTCGACGCGGGCATGGTGCTCGATCGAGGGTTCGAGACGATGGAGGCGGCGCTGACCGAACGACTGTGCGCGATCGCCTCGGGCGAGCCGACCGCGGCCGAACGCAATGGAGAGCGCGAAATCGCGATCTGGAAGCGCGGAGTGACCCTGTGACCCGGCTGTCACGCGCCGCCCTGGCCGGGCTGCCGATGGGGATATCCGCGCCGCGTATGCGCGGTCCGGTCGCGACGGGGATCGTCCATTTCGGTCCCGGCGCCTTTCATCGCGCGCACCAGGCCGCGTATGTCGACCGCTTGCTCGACCAGGATCCGCGCTGGGGAATCGCCGCGGTGTCGCTGCGCAGCCGCGGCACGATCGAGGCGCTGGCGGAACAGGACGGGCTTTATACCCTCGCTATTCGCGACCTCGAGTCGAGCCTGCGCGTGATCGGCGCGCATAAAGAGTTCCTCGGGCCGGAGGACGCGGCGCGGACCTTGGCCTTGCTCGCCGCGCCCGATACGCGGCTGGTGACCACCACGGTGACCGAGAAAGGCTATTGCCTGGCGGCGGACGGAACGCTCGATTTCGGCCATCCCGACATCGTCCATGATCTGGCGCGGCCGGCCGTGCCGACGAGCGTGATCGGCTGGATCGTCGCCGGGCTGGCGGCGCGGCATGGCAGCGGCATCGCCCCGTTCGTGCCGATGCCGTGCGACAATCTCGCCGCGAACGGCGCCAAGCTCCATGCTGCGCTGGTGGCGTTCGCCGGACGGCTCGACCCGGCGCTGGGCGATTGGGTGGCGGGCGAAGTGTCGGTGCCATCGACCATGGTCGATTCGATCACTCCGGCGTCCGACGACGCGCTCTATGCCGATGTCGCGGCGGCGCTGGGCGTCGAGGATCGCGCCGCGGTCCAGCGCGAAGCGTTCGCGCAATGGGTGATCGAGGATGTCGGCGCGCTGCCCGATCTTGGCGCGGTCGGCGCGACCCTCACCGCCGATGTCGGCGGCTATGAGCGCGCCAAGCTCAGGATCCTCAACGGCGCGCATTCGACGCTCGCTTATGCCGGATTGCTGCGCGGTCATGTCAGCGTTGCCGAGGCGATCGGCGATCCGCTGCTGGCGCGCTTCGTCGATGCGATGATCCGCGAGGATATCATCCCGATGCTGCCCGCGGTGCCGGGGCTGGACCTCCAGACCTATGCCGATGCGGTGCTGCGGCGCTTCGCCAACCCGGCGATCGTCCACCGGCTCGATCAGATCGCGCAGGACGGATCGCAGAAGCTGCCCTACCGGCTCGGCGATACCTTGCTGGCCAATCGCGCGGCCGGACGCATGCCAGGCCATGTCGTCGCGGCGCTGGGCTGCTGGGTGGCTTTCCTCATGCGGCGCGCGCGCGCGGACAGTCGAATCGTCGATCCCGCGGGCGACCGGCTCGCCGCGATCGCCCTGGCCGACACGCCGAGCCGGGTGGTCCAGGAACTGATCGCCGAAGGGCTCGGCTTCCCCGCGGCGATCGCGGACGACGCAGAGCTCGTCGCTTTGCTGCAAAAAGCCGCGGAAGCTGCCTTTCGCGGCGAAATACCGAGCGTGATGCCGGGCTGATCGCTTCGCGGGCTTGTCACTGACACCGGTTCCCCATACCCATCCCGCATCAAGGCCCGTGAAGAGGCCGTTTCAAGGCAGGAGAGGGACGATGGCGACGACCGGAATGCCGGACGCCGGACGGGCGGATATGCGGGTCGGCCGCTATCGCTGGGTGATTTGCGGGCTGCTCTTCGCGGCGACCGCGATCAACTATGTCGATCGCCAGATGATCGGCGTGCTCAAGCCGACGATTTCAGCCGAACTCGGCTGGAACGAAACCACTTATGCCGACATCGTCTTCTGGTTCCAGGTCGCTTATGCGATCGGTTATCTGAGCTTCGGCAAGATCGTCGATATGGTCGGCGCGCGGATCGGTTATTCGATCGCGTTCGTCATCTGGACGCTCGGCCACACGCTATGCGGCCTCATCACCGGTTCGTTCAAGCTGTTCGGCACGATGATTTCCCCGGCGATGCAATTCAACGGCGCGCGGTTCGTGCTCGGCGTCGGCGAATCGGGCAATTTCCCCGCCGGCCTCAAGGCGGTCAGCGAATGGTTTCCCGCCAGGGAACGCGCTTTCGCCACCGGATTGTTCAACGCCGGGTCCAATGTCGGCGCGATCATCACGCCGCTGATCGTGCCCATGATCACGCTCGCCTATGGCTGGCGGATGGCGTTCATCTCGACCGGCGTGTTCAGCCTGATCTGGCTGGTCGCCTGGATCGCGATCTATCGCCGCCCGCGCGAGCAGCCCCGCGTGTCGGCGACCGAGCTTGCCTATATCGAGAGCGATCCCGCCGACCCGCCGCACAAGATCGGCTGGCTCAAGCTGCTCGGCTATCGCGAAACCTGGGCCTATGCATTGGGCAGGTTCCTGATCGATCCGGTGTGGTGGCTGTTCCTGTTCTGGACACCCGATTTCCTTGGCAAGACCTATCATCTCGATCTCAAGAATTTCGGTCCTCCGCTGATCGCGATCTACCTGATCTCCGATATCGGCAGCGTCGCCGGCGGCTGGTCGTCCTCGACCCTGATGAAGCGTGGCTATAGCGCGAATGCGGCGCGCAAGCTCACCATGCTGGTCTGCGCCTTCCTGGTGGTTCCGATCTTCTTCGCTCAATATGCCGCCAGCGTGTGGCTCGCGGTCGGGATCGTCGGACTGGCGACAGCGGCGCACCAGGCATTCTCGGCCAATCTCTACACCATCCCCTCGGACATGTTCCCGCGGGCAGCGGTGGGGTCGGTGATCGGGATCGGCGGCACGGTCGGCGCGATCGGCGGCATGGGGATGGCGAAGTTCACCGGTTATGTCCTGCAGACGACGCACAGCTACACCTTGATCTTCGCGGTCGCCGGCAGCGTCTATCTGATCGCGATCGGCGTGGTCCATCTGCTCAGCCCGAAGCTGGCGAGGATCGACGTGCCGACCTGACCTTGTCGCGGTCCGGAACGCCCGGCCGCGACGCTAGGTGCGTACCAACGTCATCACGCAGGCGGTCGCCATAAATCCTCGCCCCGGACGGCATCGCAAATGGAAGAGGTAGGCTATTCGGCAGATAGATCGGTATCGGCGATCAGCCCAGCAGAGGTCAGGAAAACCAGCAGGTCGGTGTCGTGGAGTTCTCCTTTGACGCGATAGGTCAACACATTGGCGATAGCCTCGCCGTGGCGGGAAATGCCGCGGCCTTGAACGGCCTCCTCATGCAACAACTGCAGGGCTCGGACTCCGCCGAAATCGGCCGAATCGGTAAAATCGCGTTTCCGCCCCGGCGCGATCGCGGCTGATTCCTGGACTGCGGCCCTGCCATTCTCCATCGCGATCAACCCGCCTTTGATGGCTGCCATGCGCTTTGGATCAGGATTATCGATCGGCATCGCGCCGGCAAAATCAGGTGCGATGCGCGGAATGACGCGGCGGTTGCCGTCCGCGCCGATCACCTGCACCCCGGTTACGGTGCCCGATCCATCCTTCACCGGCACGAGCGAGGTCGCATCCTCGTCATTCCAGAAGCGGTCATCCGCCGTCGCCAGATATTCGACCGGGCTTCCACCGCCGAGCCGCGCCGAAAATCCGCGCGTCGTCGGCACCAGCACGAGCATATAGTTGCCCCAATACTCATAATAACCGGCCGCCCCCGCGAGCGCGGCGCGATCAGGGCGGGTTAAGGCCGGCGCCTTGCGGACGGCTGGCGGGCGCAGGGCGGGAAGATAGAGGCGCGCAATTCCGCTCGCGATGCGCCGGCTTTCGGCCAGATCGCTCTGGTTGATGGTAACGATCACCGTGACATGGTCATCCGGATAGCGTTGCAGGCTCGACAAGAACCCATTCATCGCGCCGTTATGCGCAATGAGGGGGTGACCGTTGACCTGTGAGACTTCCCAGCCAAAGCCATAACCCGTCGCCTTGCCGTCATTGAGCACACCGGCGGTCCACATCTGCTTGCGGCTGTCGGGCGTGAGCAAAGTGTTGCCATTCAGGACAGCGTCCCAGCGGATGAGGTCGCGCAGCGTGGACTGCAGTGAAGCCGAGCCACGAAATCTCGTGGGGCTGAGAGGCAGGCATAGGCGTAACGCGCCCCGCACCCATAGATAGCCTTGGACCCGGTTTGGCGTGATTGCGGTGCGATCGGCCACATGCGTGGCGGACATTCCGGCCGGCCTGAAGATACGCGTCTGGAGGAAATCGCCGTAGCTCTGTCCGCTGACACGGCTGATGATGACGGCCAGGAGATCGTAACCGAGATTGCTATAGGCAAACGCCGTGCCCGGGGGCGCCTGGACCGGCAGCGCGGCCGCCGAGGCCAGAAATTCGGACTCACTGAAATCGGCCAGAATCGTTTTGGCGTTGGTGGCAATGCCGTCGGTCGCCAGCCCGGAGCTATGGTTCAGCAACTGCCGAATGGTGATATCGCGCCATGCGGACGGCGCTTCGCCAATGTATCGGCTGATGGGGTCGTCCAAGCCAAGCTTGTGATCCTGGACCAGGAGCATGACGGCCGCCGCGGTGAAGGATTTTGTGAGCGAACCGATCTGGACGACGCTGTCGGGCGTCATAAGCGTGCCCGTTTCGAGATTGGCTTGCCCGTAACTCTTCAGTTTGACCGTCCGGCCATGATCGATCACCGCCAGCGACAGGCCCGGCACATGCTGTGACGCCATCTGACGAGCGACGTAAGCGTCGAGGGCGTCGGCGCGGGCTGCCGTACCACCGGTAGCAGCAACCATCGCGATCAGAACAGCGCGCGCAACCCAGGCTGCAAAGAATGCAATTCTCCTCATCCTTCACTCCGTCTCGTCAGCGGTTCAAGTGCGCGCGTTCGGATTCCGGTGAGCCTACCCTCAACCCTCCGCCAAGCGGAGCGATTACAGTTGTAATCTATCCGATTACAGCTGTAAACAAATCAATTATCGGAGTAAGGTGTTCGGCCAGCCGCCGTGTACCGCAACGCAAGGGGAATGCGACTGCCGATGTCTGGCCGGCGTCGGGGTTTCCTGACGCGGGTAACTCCACTCATGGCGATCGTCGCATCGTGAGGTACGACTGTACCGTAGTCCCGCACAAAGCGGGGGGGGCCTAAGGAGGGCTAGTTGGCCCATCCTGAATTTCTCTTTAAGTCTGCCTCTCTCGAGAGAGATTTGGTGCGGCCGAGAAGACTCGAACTTCCACGTCCTTTCGGACACAACGACCTCAACGTTGCGCGTCTACCAGTTCCGCCACGGCCGCACGTGTAAGATGCCATCGGACGGGGCCGCTGGCTGGCAGGCGAGCGCCCCTAGCAAAGCGATCTGTGCGACGCAACCGGAGTTTATCCGGCGACGATATTCGGCGTCGGGCCGCGAGGGCCTTAATCTGTTTGAAATGCGCCGAGGGCGCATTTCGCGGTACCCGCCCGCATTGGGTGAACAGCGCCCCGCGCTGTTCAGGCCATGCCGGGGGCATGGCCGACCCAATGCGCCCCCACCCGGCCTCCCATAGAATATCCTGATTGGGAGGTCGGGTGGGGGAGCGGGCGGAGCAGCCCAAGGTTCCGGCGATGCGAAGCGTCGATGAAATGGCCGCGGAGGGCGGCACCGTCTTAAAACTCGCTCTACCGCGAGTTTTGAAACAATCTCTCAGCCGCCGGTCGCGCTGCTCGAAAAGCTGAGCTTCATGTTCTTGGAATTGGCGGGGACGTCGAGCTTGCCGCTGTAGAAGTCGATCGTGCCGCCCGGCGCGATCGTCGGCTGATCGGGCTTGATCACCCAGCTATAGACCATCCGGCCATCCTTGGGCGCGTCGTACAATTCGACCCTTATGTCGGGGATCGGCTGGCGTTCGGCGGTCGGATTGTGGATCTGGCCGCCGACCGCGAACAATTCGCTGCCGGTCGGCAGGTCGCGGCGGTCGGGCTGCTTGACGTTGACGAAGGTCAGCGGCGTCTGGCCGCCACCGGCCGGCATGCCCAGCCACGTCGCCAAATTGGGGACGTTGAGGAACAGCAAGGCGACGGCAGCCGCGAGCATCGCCATGCCCGCGGTTACCGCGGCGATCGTCCACAATCGGGCGGGGTTGCGTCGCGGCCGGAACGGCGGCTCGTGCGCGAAGGCGTCATAGTCGGACGCGCTGTCCGCGCCGGCTGTCGGCTCGGCAGGAGAGGGCGCGGCGATCGGCTGGGGAGCGGCAGGCACAGCGGGCGCCGGCTCGGGGGCGACCATTGCGGCACCCGAAAGATCGAGCGTCTCGGGTTCCTGGAACCAGCTATGCTTGCATTTGGCGCAGCGCACGGTGCGGCCATCGGGCCCGATCGCGGTGTCGGGGACGAGATAGCGCGTATGGCATTCGCTGCATTCGAGGATCATATCGGCGTCCGCAGGGGGCCAACACAAATGCCCCTGTCACAATCCCTAAGCGGGCAAGGACAGTGCGGCAAGCCTTGCGAAAGCGCGTGCCCCGACTTGAAGCAGGAACGGGTTACGTGCGATGGCGCTGGCGGGGCAGCGTACAAGCAGGTAGCAAACGCCGGCATGGCGAATATCGTGCAGTTCGAAGATGTGGGGCTGCGCTATCCCGCCAGCGACGTCGATACCCTGTCGGCGATCAACTTCACGCTTGCCTCGGGCGGCTTCTATTTCCTGACCGGCCAATCGGGGGCGGGCAAGACCTCCCTGCTCAAGCTGATCTACCTCGCTCAGCGCCCGACCCACGGCGTCATCCGCTTGTTCGGTGAGGATGCCGGCGCCCTGCCGCGCAAGCGCTTGCCGGGCTTTCGCCGTCGAATCGGCGTGGTGTTCCAGGATTTCCGGCTGGTCCCGCATCTGTCGGCATTCGACAATATCGCTCTGCCGTTGCGGCTGTCGGGCGTGCCCGAAAGCGATGTCGAGGCGCCGGTGCGCGAGATGCTCGCCTGGGTCGGCCTGTCGGAACGCAGCCATGCGCCGCCGCCGACTCTGTCGGGTGGCGAGCAACAGCGGATCGCGATCGCGCGCGCGGTGATCGGACGGCCCGAAATCCTGGTCGCCGACGAGCCGACCGGCAATGTCGATCCCGATATGGCGGCGCGGCTGCTGCATCTGTTCGAATCGCTCAACCGGCTCGGCACGACGGTGGTGGTGGCGACGCACGATTTCCATCTGCTCGGGCGAATCCAGAACGCGCACATGATGCGGATCGAGGCCGGGCGGCTGCTCGATCCGACCGGAGCGTTGCGCAACCCGCCCAAGGCGCCGGTCGCGTGAGCGTCGCGATGTTCTCGACCGCCGCCGATCGCCGCGTGCTCGATGACCGTCGCGGCACGCGCGCGATGACCTGGATCATGGCGATCATGCTGTTCCTGACCGTGCTCGCGGCGGCACTCGGACTGGGCACGATCAACGCTGCCGGAGCGCTCGATCGGGAGCTTGCCGGGCGCCTGACGGTGCAGGTCGTCGCTGCCGATCCGGCGGTGCGCGATCGCGACACGAGCGCCGTGCTCGCGGCGCTGCGCGCGATGCCGGCGGTGTCGCGTGCCGATCCGGTCGATCCTGCACGATTGACCGAATTGCTGCGTCCGTGGCTGGGCGACGCGACGACCGACGCTGACGTCCCGCTGCCGTCGCTGATCGACGTCACGCTGAGCGTACCGAGCGAAGAGGCAGCGGCGCGCGTCGCCATTGGCGTGCGCGCCACCGCAGCGAGCGCGCGTGTCGACAGCCAGTCGCGCTGGCTGTCGCCGGTCGCCGATTTCATGCGGACGTTGATCTATGCCGCGGCGGTGCTGGTGCTGCTGATGGCGGCGGCGACGACCGCGGTGGTGCTGCTCGCGGCGCGCGCGGGGCTGGAGACGCACCGCGACACGATCGCCATCCTGCACATGCTGGGCTCGACCGACGTGCAGGTCGCGCGGCTGTTCCAGCGGCGGATCGCGCTCGACACGATGGTCGGCGGGGTGATCGGGACGCTGGCTGCGATGCTGGCGATCTGGGCAGTGACCGGGCAGATGGCCGGCCTCGGCTCGCAATTGCTGTCGGGCGGCGTGCTGACGCGGGGCGATTGGGTGCTGATTGCGCTGTTGCCGCTGATCTTCGCGATAGTGGCGACGCTCGCCGCGCGGATCGCGGTGCTCGGGCGGCTGAGGCAGGTGCAATGATCCGCCGCCTGATCGCCATTTTCGCCTTGGTCTATCTGCTCGGCTTCGTCCTCTACACGCTGACCCTGCCGCGTCCGCTCGAGAACATGCAGACCGACGCGATCGTCGTCCCGACCGGGGCGCCCGGCCGGATCGATCGCGGGCTGGCGCTGATCGCCGCGCATCAGGCGAAGCGGCTGTTGATCAGCGGTGCTGCCCCCGGCGTCCGGCCAATCGATCTGTCGATCAAGTACAAGGTCCCGTTGGGCGTCTTCGCGTGTTGCGTCGACCTCGGGCACGAAGCAGTCGATACGCGCTCGAACGGTGCGGAAACCGCCAAATGGGTGGGCGACCACGGTTACAAGTCGGTGCGGCTGGTCACCTCGGACTGGCATATGGCGCGCGCGCGGATGGAGCTGGACGCGGCGCTCGACAGCGACGTGACGGTGGTCGATGACGGCGTGCAGGGCGATGCCGAGCTGAGCGTGCTGCTGGTCGAATATAACAAGCTGCTGTTGCGCCGCGTCGCCTTGTGGCTCGGGTTCGGGCAATGAGCACGCGTCAATGACCTTGTTGCGCAACGTGGCGTTCGCGATCGTCTTTTACGGCGTGTCGTTGCCGATCGTGCTCCTGGTGCCGTTCTCGGCGCTGTTCGGGCAGCGGGCGCTGATCGCTTATGCCATGGCATGGACCCGGTTCCACCGCTGGTGTGTGCGCTGGCTGCTCGGCATCCGCGTGCGTTACGAGGGGCCGCGGCCGTCGGGTCAGGTCTTTTATGCCGGCAAGCACCAGTCGCTGATGGAACCGCTCGAACTGGTGGCCGAGTTCGGGGCGCCGGCGCCGATCATGCGGCGCGAATTCGCGCGCATTCCGATCTGGGGCTGGGCGGCAAAGCGCTACGGCGTGATCCTGGTCGACCGCGCCGCCTCGTCGAAGGCGCTGCGTCAATTGATGCGGGAGGCCGAGACGGCGCGGGCGAGCGGACGATCGGTGATGATCTTTCCCGAAGGCACCAGGGTGAAGCCGGGCGAGCAACCCGAACTGAAATCGGGATTCGCCGGGCTCTACAAGATGCTCGGCCTGCCTGTGGTGCCGATCGCGACCGATGTCGGGAAATTGTGGCCGAAGGGCGGGCTGAAGCGCGCCGGGCTGGTGACGTTCCGCTTCGGCGAGGCGATCCCGCCCGGCCTGCCGCGCCCGGAGATCGAAAAGCGCGTGCACGCAGCGATCAATGCGCTGGAGCAATCCTCCCCATCGTAGATGGGGAGGGGGACCATCGCGTAGCGATGGTGGAGGGGAGCGCGGCCACGCCGCGCTGATGCGCGTCGCCCCTCCACCGCCTTCGGCGGTTCCCCTCCCCACGAGCTGCGCTCGTAGGGAGGATTTTAATCGTGCTGGCGTCCGAAATCCGGGGCGGCGTCGTCCTGGCCCTGGTCGATGATCGAGCGGCGGATCGCGCGGGTGCGGGTGAACAGGTCGAACAATTCGTCGCCCTTGCCCCAGCGGATCGCACGCTGCAGCGAGGTCAGGTCCTCGGTGAAGCGCTGCAGCATGTCGAGCACCGCCTCGCGATTGCTCAGGAACACGTCGCGCCACATCGTCGGGTCCGACGCCGCGATCCGGGTGAAGTCGCGAAAGCCGCCGGCCGAATATTTGATCACTTCGGACCGGGTGACTTCCTCCATGTCCGACGCGGTGCCGACGATCGTATAGGCGATCAAATGCGGCAAATGGCTGGTGATCGCCAGCACGCGGTCATGGTGCTGCGCATCCATCATCTCGATCTCGGCGCCCAGCCGCCGCCAGAATTCGGCGACGCGCTCGACCGCTGCGGGATCGGCGCCGTCGGGCGGGGTCAGGATGCACCAGCGGCCATGGAACAGGGTGGCGAAGCCGGCTTCGGGGCCCGATCGCTCGGTGCCCGCGACGGGATGGGCGGGAATGATGGTCGCGCCAGGCAGCGCCGTGCTCAACGCGGCGAGCACGGTACCCTTGGACGACCCGACGTCGCTGACGATCGCATCGGCGGGAAGATCGTCTGCGATCGCTTCCGCCGCCGCCGCCATCGCGCCGACCGGAACGCAGAAGATCACCAAATCGGCATCGGTCACCGCCGCGCCCGCCGTGTCGGCGACATCGTCGCAGAAACCGAGCGCGCGGGACGTTTCGCGGACTTGCGGATCCATGTCGTGCCCGGTGACCCGGACGGTCGGCATGTCGGCCTTGATCGCGCGGGCGATCGACGAGCCGATCAGGCCCAGTCCGATGATGGTGACACGGGAGAAGGGGAGCATGGCAATCAAACCCTCACCCTTCCGGCGCTCCGCGCCTCCCTCCCTCTCCCGCATGCGGGAGAGGGAAGGGGCCCGCCGCCGCAGGCGGTGGGAAGGGTGAGGGTCTGTTGCAACTGTGGCATCAGCCTGTCTTCCCGACCATCTCGCGCAACGCTGCCGCGACTCCCTTGGTCTCGTCCTCGGTCCCGACGGTAATGCGCAGCCCGTGCGGCAGGCCCTGGCCGGGCAGCCAGCGGACGATATAGCCGGCATCCATCAGGCCCTTATACGCGGCCTCGGCGGTCAATTTGCCCTCGAACAGCACCAGCACGAAATTGGCCTGGCTCGGCACGGCGCGCAGGCCGGCATTGCCGAGCTGGGCGATCTCCTGCGAGAACCAGGCGCGCCATTTGGCATTATGCGCCCGGGTGTGCTCGACGAACTCGGTGTCGCCCAATGCCGCGATCGCCGCCGCGGTGCCCGCGATGGTGATCGAGAAAGGCAGGCGGATGCGGTGCATCGCCTCGATGATCGCCGGCGAGGCATAGCCCCAGCCGATCCGCTCGGCGGCGAGGCCGTACATCTTGGAGAAGGTACGGGTGACGAGAACGTTGGGCGCGGTTTCGGCCAGCGCCATCCCGCCATCGTCGGCGTCGGCGTCGCCCTCGATATATTCGGCATAAGCATGGTCGAGCACGAGCAGGATGTCGGGGCGCAAGCCGGCGTGCAGCCGCGCGATCTCTTGCTTGCTCGCATAAGTGCCGGTCGGGTTGTTGGGATTGGCGATATAGACGATCTTGGTGCGCTCGGTGACGCAAGCCAGGATCGCATCGACATCGGTGGCATAGTCTCTATCGGGCGCGATCACCGGCACTGCGCCGACGCGACGCGCCGCGATTTCGTACACCGCGAAGCCATATTTGACGAAGATGACCTCGTCGCCCTGCCCGGCGAACGCGCCGGCGGCGAGGTGGAGCACTTCGTCCGACCCGTTGCCATAGATGATCCGCGCCGGATCGAGCCCGTATTTGGCGGCGAGCACGTCGCGCAATTCGGTCCCGCTGGCATCGGGATAGCGTTCGAGGCGGCTCGCCGCCGACAGGAACGCCTCACGCGCCTTGGGCGAGGTGCCCAAGGGATTCTCGTTCGACGAAAGCTTGGCGACCTTTCGGCCGTCATCGGTGGTCGATCGCCCGGGGACATAAGGCGCGATCGCCATGATCCAGGGCTTGGGTTCAGGAGCGCTCATGATGTGTGGCCTATGCGCAGGGCCCTGTCGCCTTGGCAAGATGAGTCCCCAGCCGCTATGCAGCCTGGCCAGGGGGGAAGGCGGATGCGGGGACCGACGGCATTCTGGCAGGCGCTCGAGACGGCGCGGCGGGAGAATCTACGCGAGAGTGGCATGGCGACGCCCGTGCCCGGTGGCGACGGGCAGACGCGGCGGCAGGTGCTGCTCGCGCTGGCGGCGACAGCGGCGAGCACGGCACTGCCACGCCCGGCCCGCGCCGCGGCGAGCGCCGCGCCGGTGGTCATCATCGGCGGGGGCATCGCCGGGCTGACCGCTTTGTGGCATCTGACCAAGTCGGGAGTCGACGCGCGGCTGTACGAAGCGCGCACCCGGCTCGGCGGGCGGATGTACACCGCCAGGGCCAAAGGCGTGCCGTCGATCGAGATTGGCGGGCAATTGGTCAATACCGACCATGCCGACATGCACGCGCTGTGCCGCGAATTCGGCGTGCCGCTGATCGACCGCAAGGCCGGCCAGCACCGCACCATGATCCTCGACGGCGCGCGTGAAGTGCCCGAGGGCAAATTGGTCGCCGGCCTGCGCGGCATTGCCGGCCAGATCGACGCCGATTCGGTGCGGCTCGACCAGAATTACGCCAAGGTCGCGGCCGAACTCGATCGGATGTCGTTCACCTCCTATCTCGACAAATATGCCCGGCTGATCCCCGAACCCTGGGTGCGCCGCCTGATGGAAGCGACCGCGCGCACCGAATATGGCTGCGAGCCGACCCAGGCATCGGCGATCGAATTGGTGTTCAACCTGCCGACGATCGACGGCCGCCGCATCGACGTGCTGTCGCGCAGCGACGAACGCTATTTGATGGCGGGGGGCAGTTCTTCGCTGATCGAGGCGATGGCGACGCGGCTGGCGAGCCGCATCACGACCTATCGCCGCGCCGTGCGGTTCGATCCCTCGGCGAGCGGTGCGCGCGTGGTCTTCTCCAATGGCGAGAAGATCGACGCCTCGGCGGTGATCGTCACCACGCCGGCTTCGATCATGAGCCGGATCGCTTATGGCGTGCCGTTGCCGCCTTTGTGGCGCCAGTTCATCGCCGAAGTCGGGCTGGGCAGGAACGGCAAGGTCCAGGCCGTGACCAATGCGCGGCCATGGGAAAAGCCGATCGGGCGCGGCGGCGAGATCTGGCAGACCGATCACGGCGCCGGCGCGTCGCTCGGCTGGGACGGCGGCGTGCGTCCGGCTGCGGGACCGGGCAGCGTCTGGACCTGGTTCACCGGGGGCGACGAAGTGCTCGCCGCCGACCAGGCCGATCCCCGCGCGCTGGCGCTCAGGCTCGCGCGACTGGCCGAAAGCGGCGTGAAGGGGATGGGCGCCGCGACCGGCACGATTGTCCGCCGTACCAACTGGCATCTCGATCCCTTCTCGATGGGCGCGTACGTCAATTTCCGCCCCGGCCAGCTGACCAAATTCGCCGACCTGATCTGGACCGAAACCGACGGTATCGCCTCGACTCCGATGGGGGCGGGACCGGTCCATTTCGCGGGCGAGCATCTGTCGGATGCCTATCCGGGATACATGAATGGCGGCGCGCAGACCGGGCGGCTCGCGGCGCAATCGGTGATCGCCGCTAGGGCGCCGGCGAGGCGGATGGGGTGAATCAAATCCTCCCCATTGCAGATGGGGAGGGGGACCGCCCGCGTAGCGGGCGGTGGAGGGGAATTGTCCCGTCCTCGCGGCTGCGCCGCTGCGGCCCCTCCACCGCCTTCGGCGGTCCCCCTCCCCACGCTGCGCGTAGGGAGGATTTATCGGGACGGGCTTGGACGCACGCCTTTTTCCCACTAACCGCATCTGCATGACCGACGATCAGCGCTTCGGCCTGTCGCGCCACGTGACCTTGCCGGGGCCGCTCCGCCTCGACGGGGGCGTGCTGCTGTCGCCGGTCGATATCGCCTATGAGACTTACGGTACGCTCGCGCCCGACGGGTCGAACGCGGTCCTGGTCTGTCATGCGCTGACCGGCGACCAATATGTCGCGAGCGATCATCCGATCACCGGCAAGCCCGGCTGGTGGACGCGGATGGTCGGACCCGGCAAGCCGATCGACCCCGAACGCCATTTCATCGTCTGCGCCAATGTGCTCGGCAGTTGCATGGGCTCGTCGGGTCCGGCGACGGTCAACCCGGCGACCGGCCAGCCCTGGGCGATGAGCTTCCCCGTCATCACCGTCCGCGACATGGTGCGCGCGCAGGCGATGTTGCTCGATCATCTCGGCGTCGGCACCGTCACCCTGGTCGGCGGGTCGATGGGCGGGATGCAGGCGTTGAGCTGGGCGGCGACCTTCCCCGATCGCGTGACCAAGGCCGTGGTGATCGCTTCCACCGCGCGCCACACCGCGCAGAACATCGCCTTTCACGAAGTCGGCCGTCAGGCGATCATGGCCGACCCCAATTGGCGCGGCGGCGATTATTACAGCGAAGGCGACCCGCCCGCGGCGGGGCTCGCCGTCGCGCGGATGGCGGCGCACATCACCTATCTGTCCGAAGCCGGGCTGACCGAGAAATTCGGCCGGCGGCTGCAGGCGCGCGAGGCCAAGTCGTTCGGCTTCGACGCCGATTTCCAGGTGGAAAGCTATCTGCGCCACCAGGGACTAAGCTTCACCGACCGGTTCGATGCCAATTCCTATCTCTATATCACCCGGGCAATGGATTATTTCGACCTGGCCGAGGAGCATGGCGGCCTGCTCGCCAACGCCTTCAAGGGCAGCCGGACGCGGTTCGCCTTGGTCAGCTTCGACACCGACTGGCTCTATCCGACTCCCGAATCGCGGGCGATCGTCCATGCGCTCAACGCGGCGGGTGCGGCGGTGAGCTTCGTCGAGTTGAGCAGCCCGTTCGGGCACGACGCTTTCTTGCTCGACGCGCCCGAACTCAACCGCGTGGTCGACGGTTTCCTGAGGGCGGCATGACCCGCAGGTTTGAGCCTCCCGCCGAGGGCCTTTCATATTTCGTCCTCGCGCTGGATGACGAGGCCACCGACTTGCCGGTTCGATACTGGTACGAGATCGACGCCGACGGTTCCTGCCTACGCCAGGTCGAACTCTATCGCGACGGAGCAAGAAAGCGGGACGCAGTTTCAAATGATCCTGGAGGCGCGACAGACGTCGGTTTCGGGACGTTACACGGTGTCTCCTTCTGGGAGCTCGAATGGGACGACGAGGCGCAAGTGTCGTCGCGGCAGGATTTTGAAATGGCATGGTCGGCATGATCGAACTGTCCGATGACAAGGCGCGGCTGGACGTGGCGCGGGTGCATGCGTGGCTCGCGTCGAGCTATTGGTCGCCGGGGATCGAGCGCGCTTTGGTCGAGCGCGCGATCGCCGGGTCGCATTGTCTCGGCGCCTACAGCCAAAGCGAGCAGATCGGCTACGCGCGGATGATCACCGATCACGCGACCTTCGCCTGGCTGGCCGATGTCTGGGTCGATGAGCGCGCGCGCGGGCAGGGCGTGGCGCGCGCGATGGTCAAGTGGTTCGTCGATCATCCCGACTTTGCCGGCATCCGGCGGATGGCGCTGGTCACCGCCGATGCGCATGGTGTGTACGAGGCGCTCGGCTTCCACGCCTTGATCCGACCCAGCCGCTTTATGGAACGGCTGGCACCGGGATTCGCCGACGCGTTGCGGGCGACGCCCGAATGAGCCTGCGTCCCGATCTCGCCGTGATCGCCGCCAATGTCGCGCCGGGCAGCCGCGTGCTCGATATCGGCTGCGGCGACGGCGAATTGATGGCCGCGTTGCGCGACAAGAAGGGGGTCGATGCGCGCGGGCTCGAGCTCGACGCGGGCGACGTTGCGAGCGCGGTCGCGCGCGGGCTGTCGGTCGTGCAGGGCGACGCCGATACCGACCTCGCCGATTATCCCGACGACAGTTTCGATTACGCGATCCTCAGCCAGACCCTGCAGACGACCCGCGCGCCCGACGTCGTGCTCGAACATCTGCTGCGGATCGGGCGGCACGCTTTCGTGTCCTTCCCCAATTTCGCGCATTGGCGGGTGCGCGCGTCGCTCTTGTGGGGCGGACGGATGCCAGTCACGCGGCTGCTGCCGGTCGCCTGGTACGCGACGCCGAACATCCACCACGTCACGATCGACGATTTCCGCGCGCTGCTCAACGAGCGCGGCATCGTTGTCGAGGGCGCGTGGTTCCTGTCGGGCGATCAGCGCACCAGCGCGACCATGGCGAATTTGCTCGCCGAGCATGCGGTGTTCTTGCTGAGGCGGTGAAGGTTGATCCAGCGGAACTAGAACAACGCTTTCCCGGCGAAGGCCGGGGCCCAGTTCCACTGTCGATCGAAAGCGCACCTGCCATAGCCAGTGCGCCGACGCTGGGCCCCGGCCTTCGCCGGGGAGGCGTATAAAAGGCCGAACTTTACCTCAGCTCTAATCGGCGCGGTGCGGTCGCTGGCCGCCCTCGGTGGATCCTAGAACGGCACGTCGTCGTCGAGATCGTCCGAGAAGCCGCCGCTCTTGCCACCGCCGAAGGCCCCGCCGCCGCTCGAGGCGCCGGCGAAATCATCGCGACCGCCGCCCGACGACCCGAAATCGTCACGGCCGCTCGAGAAGCCGCCGCCACCGCCTCCCGAACCACCGCCGCCCGGCGCGCCGTCGAGCATCGTCAGCACGCTATTGAAGCCCTGCAACACGATCTCGGTCGAATAGCGGTCCTTGCCGTCCTGATCCTGCCATTTGCGGGTCTGCAGCGCGCCCTCGATATAGACTTTCGAGCCCTTGCGCAGATAGCGCTCGGCGACATTGGCCAGGCCTTCGTTGAACACCTTGACCGTGTGCCATTCGGTGCGCTCCTTGCGCTCGCCCGAATTGCGGTCCTTCCACGTTTCCGACGTCGCGATGCGCAGCTCGACGACCTTGCCGCCGTTCTGGAAGCTGCGGCTTTCGGGATCGCGCCCGAGATTGCCGACGAGAATGACCTTGTTGACGCTGCCCGCCATGAAATACTCCTTTTCCGGCTTCCGCCGGGTGCCGCACCAGCCCACTCCCCCACCCGGCCTCCCAGTCAGTCTACCCTATGGGAGGCCGGGTGGGGGAGCGGGCTGGTGCCGCGACGAAATTATAAGCCGGCGAGGGTCGCCAGCCAGTACGTTATTCCGGCGGCCATATAGGCCAGCACGAAAAGGTAGCTAACCATGAAGGCAGGCCATTTCCACCCGTTTGTTTCACGGCGAGTGACCGCAATTGTGGATATGCATTGTGGTGCGAAGACGAACCACATGAGGAAAGCGAGGGCCGTGGCCAGACTCCAGCGCTTTTTCAGAGTCTGCGCCATTTTGGATTCATCATCGCTTGACGAGTCGATCGCATAGACCGTGCCGAGGGCGGCGACCGAGACTTCGCGCGCCGCCATGGCCGGGATCAGCGCCAGCACGATGTCGCGATTGAAGCCGATCGGCCGGAACGCCGGCTCGATCGCGTTGGCGATGCGCCCGGCGACCGAATAATTGACCTGGCTGACGTGGCTGTCCCTGGGCACCTGCGGGAAGGACAGCATCGCCCACAGCACGATGGTGGTGAAGGCGATCGTCGTGCCCGCGCGCTTGAGGAAGATTTCCGCGCGGCTCCACAGCCCGATCGCCAGGTCGCGCACGCTCGGCAGCTGGTATTTGGGCATCTCCATCATGAAGCCCGACGAAGCGCCCTTGGTCACCGTGCGGCGCAGGACCAACGCGACGACGAAGGCGCCCGCCACGCCCATGATGTAGAGGCCGAGCATGACCAGTCCCTGCAGCCCGACGAACGGCAGCACCCGGACATTGGGGATCATCGCGCCGATCACCAATGTATAGACCGGCAGCCGCGCCGAGCAGGTCATCAGCGGCGCGATCAGGATCGTCGTCAGGCGGTCCTTCTCGTCCTCGATCGTGCGCGTCGACATGATCCCGGGCACCGCGCAAGCGAAGCTCGACAGCAAGGGGATGAAAGCGCGCCCCGACAGCCCGACGCTCGCCATGATCCGGTCCATCAGGAACGCCGCGCGGACCATATAGCCGCTCGCTTCGAGCACCAGGATGAAGAAGAACATGATCAGGATCTGCGGCAGAAACTTGATCACCGCGCCCACGCCGGCGATCGCGCCATCGGTGATCAGCGACCGCAGGATCGACTCGGGCATGACCTGCTTGACCAGCCCGGCGAGCCAGTCGAACCCGCCGGCGATCGCGTCGGCCGGTGCCGCGCCGGCGAAGAACACCGCCTGGAACATCACGAACAGCACGACGAACAACAGCAACACGCCGAACACCGGATGCAGCGCGACCGAATCGAGCATGTGCGTCCAGCGCCGCACCGGCGTCTCGGAGACGGTCGCCGCCATCGCGATCTGGCGCGCGCGGCGCTGCAAGGTGGCGATGTCGGCGTGGAGCACCGGGTCGCTGCGGCGCAATGCCGTCGCCCCCGGCGTAACCAGATCGGCCAACGCTTCCTTGAGCTCATCGATGCCGCGCTTGCGTACCGCGACGGTAGGAATGACCGGAACGCCGAGTTCGCGTGCCAATGCTTCCGGATCGAGCTTGAGCCCATCGCGCTCGGCGAGGTCGAACATGTTGAGCGCCACGACCACCGGCAGGCCGAGCGCGATCAGCTGGAGCGTGAAGCGGAGATGGTTGTCGAGGTTGGAGGCATCGACCACGACGATGATCGCATCGGGCAAGCGCTCGCCCGCCTGCGTGCCGGTGACGACGTCGCGAGTGACGCGCTCGTCCGGACTGGACGGTTCGAGGCTGTAGGTACCGGGCAAATCGAGCAATTCGACCGGGCGGCCATCGGGCAGCGCCATCCGGCCGGCGTGACGCTCGACGGTAACGCCGGGATAATTGCCGACCTTCTGCCGCGCGCCGGTCAGCGCGTTGAACAGCGCGCTCTTGCCGGCATTGGGGTTGCCGACCAGCGCGACCAGCGGCGCGGGGTTCATCCTCAGGAGCTAGCTGGTCAGCGGATCGACATGGATCGCGCCGGCGACCCGGCGGCGCAGCGCCACGGTCATGCGGCCGATCCGGCACGCGATCGGCCCGCCGCCGATCCGCGCGCGATGCAGCACCTCGATCCCGACGCCCTCGTCGAAGCCGAGCTCGCGCAATCGCCGGCCCTCGGGCGCGGTCAGCCGGTCCCAGGCGATACCCGCGACGGTCGCGCGCTGGCGCTGGGGAAGCTGTTCGAGACTGAGCGGAATCGTCGCCATGACTACTCACCTAGAACTACTGCGACTGATTATCAATAACCGAATTGGATTTGATTCACGCGGAGGCGCGGACGCGCGAAGAAAGATCAAGTTGGTTTCGCGCAGAGGCGCAGAGGACGCAGAGCTGGTTCGCTCTGGGTTGCTGGTGAAATCCAACCGCGTGATTGAATAGGAGCCTCGCGAAGCGAGGCTTTCAAAAATCTCAGCGCTCTCTGCGCCTCTGCGCGAAACCTCTTCGCGCCTCCGCGCCTTCGCGTGAATCAATCAAACCGCTGGATAGCGCAGCCGCCCGATGAACCGCGACAGGCTCGGCCGGTGCTCGATCCGGCCGAGGAACTGCGCCTTGGCTTTCTCGAACCGCATGATCCCCTCGATCCGCCGCGCCAGGAAAGCACGGGTGTCGGCCTGGCCTTCGCTCTGGTCGTCGAGGAACACGGTGATCGTCGCGGCATAGACGCCGCCCAGCATCGCGCGCTTGGTATAGTGATTATAGTCGGTCGCGGTGTCGCCGGCGGCGCGCCACATCAGGTCGGCGGCGCGCCAGCCGAGCTTCGCGCCATGCGCGACATTGGTCGGCATCGCCAGGATCGCCAGCGCGCGGCGCAACGTCTCGCGATGCGGGGCGAGCAAATCGAGCCGCGCTTCGACCAGAGCGGCGATCTTCTCGCGCACTTTCATCTTGCCCAACATTTCGGGCGGTAGCTTCCCGACCATGCCGCGGTCGATGCTCGCGAACCAGGCATCGATCATCGCGGTCGCGTCGGGCAAAGCGAGCAACGCCACGTCGCGATCGACGCCGAGCTGGTCGGCCGCCATGTCGCGCGCCGCCGCTTTCCAGCCGTCGAACGCGGCATTGTCGGCGACGAGCGGGGCAAGCGCCTCGCGAATCTCGTCTAGCGTCGGGTCAGCAGGAAGCATCATGCCCTTGCTTATGCGTCCTCGACCCCTTCGGGGGCAAGCTCGGCGGCGTCCTTGCGTTCGCCGCGGACCAGCACCAGCGCCACCGCGACGGCGACCGCGCCGATCATGTCGACCCCGTCGAGCCGCTCGCCATAGCCGATCCAGCCGATCGTCGCCGCCATCACCGGCTGCGTCAGCAAGGCGATGCCGATCACCATCGGCGACATCTGGCCGAGCGCGAAGATCATCAGCCCCTGGCCGATGATCTGGCTCGACAGCGCCATCAGGATCAATGGCGTCCAATTGTGCGGCATGACCTGCTCGCCGAGCAGATTGGCGAAGATCAGCAGCGGCAACAGGCTGGCCACGGTCGACATGGCGAGCGCCGGGATCGGCGCCATCGTGTCGCGCGCCTTGGCCATGGTCGCGAAATAGATCGTGTAGAGAATCCCCGCGAGCAGGCAGAGCAGGTCGCCGGCCAGATGCGTCGGCGCGATCTGCATCGACCGTCCCATCAGCAGCCCCGCGCCGACCAGCGCGAGGAGCAGCGCGAAACCCTGCGTCCGCGATGGCCAGGCGCGCGCGATCAGGAAGCCATAGACCGGATAGAACAGGGTCGCCGAATTGCCGAACAGGGTCGCATTGGCGAGCTGCGTCTTGAGGATGCCGATATGCCACGCCGCGAGATCGCCGGCGAAGCACAGTCCGCCGAGCCCGATCGTCCACCACACGGCGCGGCCGATCCGGGTCGGGCGCCAGCCGGTGCCGAACGCCACCGCGAGCAGCACCGGGGCCGCCAATGCGATTCGCCAGAACCCGGCGGCAACCGGGCCGACATCGCTCATCCGCACGAAAACCGGGCCGACGCTCAGCAGGATATTGGCCAGGATCAGCGCCGCGAAGGCAAAAGGATGGGCGGCGACGCCCTTATCGCTTGCGCCGCTGGTAGCTTTTCTTGTTGCGCTTTCCCGATGCATGCGGCCCCATAACACCTATCTGCGCCGCGTCCGCAAAGAAGTCCTGTCGGGAGGTTATCCAAGAATGCCTACGTTGTTCGATCCTATCCAGCTTGGCGATATCCCGGCCAAGAACCGCATCCTGATGTCGCCGCTGACGCGCGGTCGCTCGACCGCGGAGCATGTGCCGACCGACATCATGATCGACTATTACCGCCAGCGCTCGGGCGCCGGCGTGATCATCACCGAAGGCACCGGCGTCAGCCGGCTCGGCCTGGGCTGGCCCAATGCGCCCGGCCTGTGGACCGATGCGCAGGTCGAAGCGTGGAAGCCGGTGACCGCAGCAGTGCACGAAGCCGGCGGCAAGATCGTCGCGCAGATCTGGCATATGGGCCGGCTCGCGCGGCCCGACGTGACCGGCCTGCAGCCGCTATCGTCCTCGGTGACGCGCGCACCCTATCACAAACCGGAAAACCCCTATGCCGAAGCGCGCGCCGCGACGCTCGACGACATCAAGCGCGCCAAGGACGAATATGCCACCGCCGCGCGCAACGCGATCGCCGCCGGGTTCGACGGGGTCCAGCTGCACGGCGCGAACGGCTATCTGATCGACCAGTTCCTGCGCGACAACACCAATTTCCGCGACGACGATTATGGCGGGAGCCCGGAAAACCGGATCCGCTTCATGAAGGAAGCGGTCGAGGCGGTGATCGCCGAAATCGGCGCCGGCCGCACCTCGATCCGCCTGTCGCCCAATGGCGAGACGCAAGGCGCCGACGACAGCAATCCGGAAGCCGTGTTCGTGCCGGCGGCGAAGGTCCTCAACGACCTGGGTATCGCCTTCCTCGAACTGCGCGAACTGTCGCCGGCGGGGACGTTCGGCGCGTCATCGGTGCCCAAATTGAGCCCGAAAATCCGCCAGGTGTTCGAGCGCCCGCTGATCCTCAACCAGGATTACACGTTCGAAGCCGCAGAAGCCGACGTCGCGTCGGGTCTCGCCGATGGCATCTCGTTCGGGCGCAAGTTCATCGCCAATCCCGACCTCGTCGAGCGCTTCCGCCGCGGCGCGGAGCTCAACGCCGACGACTTCAAGACCTGGTACACGCCGGGGCCGGAGGGGTATATCGATTACCCGGCACTGGAGCAGCAAGCCGCGGAATAGCTGTCTAAAACCCTCCCCGTAAACGGGGAGGGTTTCGGATTATCCTCTCATCCGTCACCCCGGCCTTGTGCCGGGGTCCACCGTGCCGCGCTCCCAGTGGCCGATGCGCTTGCGGGACGGTGGATGCCGGGACGAGCCCGGCATGACGGTTGGCTTCCCCACTGCCCGTCCCCCTTCTCCCATGCTACACCCCCTCCATGGACGCGGTGGGCATTATCGGGCTCGCAGCCAGCATCAGCCTGTTGAGCGGATGGCGGCTCTATCTCTGCGTGTTCGCCACCGGGCTAGCGATGCACACCGGCTGGATCGCACTGCCGCACCAGCTCCAC